>R17__coassemble_129_pt1 | contig 75923 bp, 57 predicted proteins | sample R17__metabat2_low_PE_029 | metagenome-assembled genome bin R17
TTCAGATAATTCAGAATATTATAGGCGCAGACCACATCGAAGCTCTCATCCTCCAGGGTACTATCGAAGATACTCATCTGTTCCAGAGTTACATTCTTCACCCCTCGGCTCTCAAGCTTCTTCCGGCAGATACTCATCATATCCTCAGATACATCGATGGCACGAATCCGATCCACCAGTGGTGCAATCTCCACGGTGATGATGCCGGTGCCGCACCCGAGATCCAGCACATAATCCGTCTTATTCAGGTAACGCCGGGACATATGAATCGTCCGCTCATAGGCATCATGGTAGATATGGCCAATCTTGCTATCGTAGATAACTGACCGACGGTTCCAGTATTCTCTCGAAGTAATCATACGAATTCCTCATTCCTCAAGTGATTTTCTCTTATTATACCGCATCTCCCCCATCCGCGCGAGAAGAATTCCCATGAGAATCTCATGCTTCCCGACACTCTCCTCATCCATCTGCACTCAAAGCACTCTTCTCTGCAGTTCTCTCACTTCTCTCAACACTCTCCCCATCGATCTGCACTCAAAGTACTTCCCTTGCGGATCTCTCAAGCTTCCCGGTCTCCCATCTCCTCAAGCACAAATGCCACGAATCTCTGCACCTTCCCCGGCATCTTACCGGGCGTCGCCAGTCCGATGATCCGATGGAATTCCGGGGAAATGCTCAACACCTTCACATTGGGTGGTGGGTTGATGATACTGAGCTGCGGCAGCAAGGCGGCCCCCAATCCCTGAGCAACCATGTGAACCAGGGTGGAATCATCATCGCAGACAACATTCAGGTGATTGGACGGCAGCTGATGAATACAGTTGCGGTAATTGTTATTGGAGGCCATGATGAAGGGCAGCCGGAAGAATTCGTCCTGGCTGATATCCGTCCTCGCTAAGCCTTCCGGCGAATTCTCCAACAGATCCTCCGTCAGCACGCCCATGTAAGGATCCTCCAACAGCGGGTACCAGCGCGTCCCCTTCGAGTGCTGCTCATCTGCCAGGATCAGATCCACCTCATCCTCCAGAAGCCATCGGTTCAGACTATCGCAGCCGATGCGGATCTGGAAGGAAGCCTCCGGATGTATCTCCTGATACTTGCGGATCAACGCCGGCAGGAAGGTATTCGCCACACTGGAATAGGTACCGATGCGGATCGGGCGGTTCTTGGCCTCACTCAATGAAGTCGCCTCCATACGCAGCCGGCGCATCGCATCCTCCGTCTCCAGAACCAACGGCATCAGGGCCTCCCCCTGTGAAGTCAGCACAACTCCGCTGTGATGCCGCTTCAGAAGGCGGCAGCCCAGCTCCTTCTCCATACTGCTCATGCTCTGTGTGATGGCAGACTGAGAGCAGTGCAGCTCTTCTGCCGCCCGGGTGAAGCTGCCGCAGCGTACAGTTGTCAGGAACACTTCGATCTTATGATCATCCATCGTTTACCGCCTCTCTTTTATAAGAATCACTTATATTTCCATTATAATTATCAAATTTTATAAATGCAATATATGAATTATAATATACGGAGAGAGTCTGTATCTTCCTATATATTCCGGCTCAGGTACCGAGAAGGCAAATACAGTTGTTCATTCTGCTTCCTCACGAGTACCAGCGAGGGCGAACGCTTTGTTCATTCTGCTTCCTTACGGGTACTGAGAAAGGCAAATATGGCAGAGGATAGGATACAGACCTGCAAGAAAGAGGAGGCTGCTTATGGAAGACTATAGTGTAAGGACCCGGAAGATTGTCGGCGTGGAATCCATCGCCTTCGTGATCATCTTCTTCGGCATGTTTATTACCCTCGGCCATACGATGGGCGCAGCGAATATGCTCAGCACGATGATGAACACATCCTTCGATCTGCTGATCAATACGGTATTCTATATCATGGCGATCGCCGTTCTGGCCGGTGCAATCTCTGCCCTGTTCACAGAATTCGGCCTCGTAGCCCTGGTCAACATGATCCTGTCACCGCTGATGAAGCCCCTCTACGGACTTCCCGGTGCGGCATCCCTGGGTGTCGTAACCACCTACCTGTCCGACAATCCCGCGATCCTCAGTCTGGCAGCAGACCACGGATTCAAGCGTTACTTTAAGCGCTATCAGATGCCCGCCCTCTGCAATCTGGGCACCTCCTTCGGTATGGGTCTGATCGTAACTACCTACATGATGGGCGTCAAGTCCGCGAGCGGCGAAAGCTTCGTCAGTGCTGCCCTGATCGGTGATCTGGGTGCCGTTGTTGGCTCCATCGTCAGCACCCGCCTTATGCTGCACTTCACCAAGCAGATGTACGGCACCGAAGATTGGGCAATTCCGAGGAAGAGCGAACACGTGGAAGAGAAGCTCACCACCCGTGAGATCTCCGAAGGCTCCGTTGCCGGCCGTGTCATGAACTGTCTGCTGAGCGGCGGTAAGACCGGTGTCGATGTCGGCTTCGCCATCATTCCCGGCGTACTGATCATCTGTACCATCGTTATGATGCTGACCAACGGTCCCTCCGACAGCGGTGTCTATACCGGTGCCGCCTACGAAGGCGTAGCTGTGCTCCCCTGGATCGGCGGCAAGATCAACTTCCTGCTGGAACCTCTCTTCGGCTTCACCAGCGCAAGCTGTATTGCAGTCCCTATCACTGCCCTCGGTGCCGCAGGCGCAGCCATCGGTCTGGTACCTGAGATGGCCAAGAGCGGACAGGTTCTTGCGAACGACATCGCTGTATTCACTGCCATGTGCATGTGCTGGTCCGGATACTTAAGCACTCACATCGCCATGATGGACTCTCTGGACTTCCGTGAAGCTACCGGCAAGGCCATCCTCTCCCACACGATCGGAGGTCTCTGCGCAGGTGTCGCAGCCCATTGGATCTATGTCCTGATCAGTATGATCTAGACTTCGCATCGCAGGCGCGATGGACACTTGAAGGCCTTACCATCGAGCAGGAAGGGATTCTCCCCTCCTCCTACTACAATAGGTTTAGGATTAATATACCTGACAGCCAGTTAGGTTATTATCCTTCTTATTGCTGAACTGTTAGAATGAAGGTGCAATCGGATTAACTACCACCTACTTGGACTCGACCCGCAAGCGGACATTCCGCACTTTGTGCTCCATGTCTTTACGCCCGGCAGATGTCAGACGAGCGAGCTCGTCTGACGCCTGCCGGGCTTGTGCAACAAAAAAACTCCCCGGAATAAATTCCGGGGAGTCAGTAATCATATATCGATGATGATTAGTCAATGATCTCGGTAACGGTGCCGGCACCTACGGTACGACCACCCTCACGGATAGCGAAACGCAGACCAACTTCCATAGCTACACGGGTAATCAGCTCTACAGTCATCTCAACGTTATCGCCGGGCATGCACATCTCAACACCCTCGGGCAGCTGGCAAACGCCGGTAACGTCGGTGGTTCTGAAGTAGAACTGAGGACGATAGTTGTTGAAGAAAGGAGTGTGACGTCCGCCCTCTTCCTTGGACAGTACGTACACCTGACCCTTGAACTTGCAGTGGGGATGTACGGACTTGGGAGCACACAGAACCTGTCCACGCTCGATCTCGTTTCTCTGAACACCACGCAGCAGAGCACCGATGTTATCACCAGCCTGGCCCTCGTCCAGCAGCTTATGGAACATCTCAACACCGGTAACAACTACGGTACGGATCTCTTCAGACTTACCTACGATATCAACGGAATCGGATACATGTACAATACCACGCTCAACACGGCCGGTAGCAACGGTACCACGACCGGTGATGGAGAATACATCCTCGACGGGCATCAGGAAAGGCTTGTCGGTAGCACGCTCAGGATCGGGGATGTAGCTGTCAACAGCATCCATCAGCTCCATGATCTTGTCGCCCCAAGGACCGGAAGGATCCTGCAGAGCCATCAGTGCGGAACCCTGGATGATAGGGGTATCATCGCCGGGGAACTCGTACTCGTCAAGCAGTTCACGGATCTCCATGTCAACCAGCTCCAGCAGCTCCTCATCGTCAACCATATCGCACTTGTTCATGAATACCAGAACGTAAGGTACGCCTACCTGACGAGACAGCAGGATGTGCTCACGGGTCTGAGCCATAACACCATCAGTAGCAGCTACAACCAGGATAGCACCATCCATCTGTGCAGCACCAGTGATCATGTTCTTAACGTAGTCAGCATGACCGGGGCAGTCAACATGTGCATAGTGACGGTTCTCGGTCTGATACTCAACATGAGCGGTAGAGATGGTGATACCACGCTCTCTCTCTTCGGGAGCCTTATCGATATTCTCGAAATCAACCTTTGCATTACCGGGAACTCTCTCTGCCAGAACCTTGGTGATAGCAGCGGTCAGAGTGGTCTTACCATGGTCAACGTGTCCGATGGTACCAATGTTACAATGAGCTTTGTCTCTCACGAACTTTTCTTTAGCCATTTGGATTGTCCTCCTTAATATTTGTGGCCCATTTTGGGCGCACTTGTTCATATAGCTGAGTACCATTATATGGTATCAGCTTAGGATTTTCAAGTTATTTTTAATGCAGACATTCCGAATTATCGTCGGAATGCCTGCCAATTCTATGTAATTGAAATTACTTCTTGCTGCTGATGATCTTCTCAGATACAGCCTTGGGAGCGGGTTCATACTTCTCAAAGAACATGGAGTAAGATCCACGACCCTGGGTCTTGGAACGCAGGTCGGTTGCATAACCGAACATCTCAGACAGCGGAACGAAACCACGGATCATCTGAGTTCCGTTTACGTTCTCCATACCCTCGATACGTCCACGACGGCTGTTGATATCACCGATAACATCACCCATGTAGTCCTCGGGAGTAGCAACTTCTACTCTCATGATGGGTTCCAGAATTACGCAGCCTGCCTTAGCCATTGCATCCTTGAATGCCATGGAACCTGCAATATGGAATGCCATCTCGGAGGAGTCTACTTCATGGTAAGAACCATCGAATACAGTAGCCTTAACACCCATTACAGGGAAGCCGGCCAGAACACCGGACTTGGTAGCCTCTTCGATACCTTCGCCGACTGCAGGGATGTACTCCTTGGGAATAGCACCGCCGACAACTTCGGAAGCGAACTCGAACTGCTTCTCACCGTTAGCATCCATAGGTTCAAAACGAACCTTACAGTGTCCGTACTGACCACGACCACCAGACTGCTTTGCATACTTGGAGTCAACTTCAACCGTCTTGGTGAAGCCTTCCTTGTAAGCAACCTGAGGTGCACCTACGTTAGCCTCTACCTTGAACTCTCTCAGCAGACGGTCAACGATAATCTCCAGATGCAGCTCACCCATACCTGCGATGATGGTCTGTCCGGTCTCCTTGTTGGTAGATACACGGAAGGTAGGATCTTCTTCAGCCAGCTTAGCCAGAGCCTCACCCATCTTGTCCTGACCGGCCTTGGTCTTGGGCTCGATAGCGATATCGATAACGGGCTCAGGGAACTCCATGGACTCCAGGATAACAGGACTCTGCTCATCACACAGGGTATCACCGGTGGTAGTGAACTTCAGACCTACGGCAGCAGCGATATCACCGGAGTAAACCTTAGCAAGCTCAGCTCTCTTATTCGCATGCATCTGCAGGATACGTCCAACACGCTCCTTCTTCTGCTTGGTAGCATTGTAGGTGTAGGAACCGGAATTCAGAGTACCGGAGTATACACGGAAGAATGCCAGCTTACCAACGAAGGGATCGGCCATGATCTTGAATGCCAGTGCAGAGAAGGGCTCCTCGTCGGAGGAATGTCTCTCGATCTCGTTGCCATCCATATCAACACCCTTGATTGCAGGGATATCAACAGGAGAAGGCATATACTCGATAACAGCATCCAGCATCTTCTGAACACCCTTGTTACGATATGCAGAACCGCAGCATACAGGAATCGCACGGCACTCACAGGTAGCCTTACGAAGAGCAGCCTTCAGTTCCTCATCGGAGGGAGTCTCATCTTCCAGATAAGCCATCATCAGATCATCATCCAGCTCGCAGATCTTCTCTACCAGCTCCAGATGATACTCTTCAGCCTCATCCTTCATATCTTCAGGGATCTCTTTAATCTCAATCTGCTCACCCTTATCATCCAGATAGTAGTAAGCCTGCATCTCGAACAGGTCGATGATTCCCTTGAACTCATCTTCCTTACCGATAGGCAGCTGCAGAACGATCGCATTCTTACGCAGACGATTGCGGATCTGATCTACTGCAGAGTAGAAGTTAGCACCCAGGATATCCATCTTATTGATGAATGCCATACGGGGTACATTGTAGGTATCAGCCTGACGCCATACGTTCTCAGACTGAGGCTCTACACCGCCCTTAGCACAGAACACACCAACGGCGCCATCCAGTACACGCAGAGAACGCTCAACCTCAACGGTGAAGTCTACGTGACCGGGGGTATCGATGATATTGATACGATGCTCCAGAGCACCGGGAGCGGGCTTATGCTCCTTCTCCAGGGTCCAGTGGCAGGTGGTAGCTGCGGAAGTGATCGTGATACCACGCTCCTGCTCCTGCTCCATCCAGTCCATGGTAGCAGTACCTTCGTGAGTATCACCAATCTTATAGTTAACACCGGTATAGTACAGGATACGCTCGGTCAGAGTAGTCTTACCTGCATCGATGTGAGCCATAATACCGATGTTTCTGGTTCTCTCAAGAGGATATTCTCTTCCAGCCATGACTTATCCTCCTAATTAAAATCTGTAATGAGCAAATGCCTTGTTGGCCTCTGCCATCTTGTGCATATCTTCTTTTCTCTTTACAGATGCGCCAGTGTTGTTAGCTGCATCCATAATCTCGTTAGCGAGCTTATCTTCCATGCTCTTCTCGCCTCTCTTGCGGGAGAACATAGTCATCCAACGAAGAGCCAGAGCCTGACGACGATCGGGCTTAACTTCGATAGGTACCTGATAGGTAGCACCACCGATACGCTTTGCCTTAACTTCGAGAACAGGCATAATGTTGTTCATAGCTTCTTCGAAAACTTCCAGTGCAGGCTTGCCGGTCTTCTCTTCAACCTGAGCAAATGCACCGTAAACGATCTTCTGGGCAACGCCCTTCTTGCCGTCCAGCATGATGTTGTTAACCAGCTTGGTAACAACCTTGCTATTGTACATAGGATCGGCTAATACGTCTCTCTTTTGGGTATGTCCTTTACGCGGCACGTTTCTTCCCTCCTTAATTATTCACCCTGTGGTCCAGGGCACTTTAAATCATCGGTACTCACATGGTAAGAATCAATTCACAGTCGAATGATTCAAAATGTCTCTCAAATGATCTCCTGATAATGATTCTTACACGGCATCTCGCCGATGTGTATGGGATTACGGATCCCAATCACCGGGCCTTCTGACTATTCAAAGTCAAAAAGCGATGTCGCACGAACTCTAACATGTTCTCAATGTGTTCGCAGCCCCAGGACGAATGTATATCTATATAGGAAGATTCGATATCTTCCCGGTAAAAATATGCCTCCATTCCGGCACTACTAATCAGTTAGATTGTGCTTCTCAGAAACCGAAAGAATTACTTCTTAGGTCTCTTTGCACCGTACTTGGAACGAGCCTGTCTACGGTTCTGTACACCTGCAGTATCAAGGGTACCACGAATGATATGATATCTGGTACCGGGCAGATCCTTAACTCTTCCGCCTCTAACGAGTACTACGCTATGCTCCTGAAGGTTGTGGCCTTCACCGGGGATGTAGCTGGTAACTTCGATTCCGTTAGAAAGACGTACTCTGGCGATCTTACGCAGAGCGGAGTTAGGCTTCTTAGGGGTAGCAGTCTTAACAGCGGTACAAACGCCTCTCTTCTGGGGAGCGGACTGATCGGTCGCCTTCTTGTGCAGAGAGTTGTAACCTTTCTGCAGAGCGGGTGCTGTGGACTTCTTCTCACTGGTCTGTCTGCCTTTTCTCACTAACTGGTTGAATGTGGGCATACTTTTCACCTCCTATATTATTTCCCGTGACCTGTGGTCCGGAATGCTTCCGTGCATCAAACTTCACATGTTACGTAAATATTTCATGTGAGACGCACACTCTTGTGATTATAGCACTTCTAAATCACAAGTCAACTATATTTTCTTAGGTTTTTAGCAATATTTCTTTTGTATTTCAGTTCCTTGTTTTTCTCCCCCTTGTACCAGGTATTTTCTCATTTTTTCGTCCTTTTTCACCATTTCCGCCGTTCATCATACATCATTAATATAACGAAATCACATTTCTTTTATCTATTTTATCAATTCGCACGAAGTGCGTAAAAAAGCCTGCGGAATCCGCAGGCTTTTCTGTAATATATACAGGCTCTTCTTATTATATCTTGTTTTTCATGCACAGGCTCAAGATCAGGTACACAATACCGCTGACAACAAGTCCCGGGAAGATCGGCCAGGCATGGGAGGCACCATGACCGAAGGCATAGGCCCACAGGAAGACCAAAGTTCCGGCAAGAATCGCAATATTGCAGGACCATGCATTCCCCTTCTTCCAAAGATGACCCATAAGGTATGGCACGAAGGTTCCGGCAGCACGTATACCAAAAGAGAATGCCAGAATCGTCAGTATATTCCCTCCATAAATCGCTGCGAAGAAGGATAAAGTCATCACGAATACCATCGTCACTCGAGCAACACCGACTACCTTTTCCTGCGACGCTTCCGGATTCACGAAGACATGATAGATATCGTGACTATATACGGAACCCGCACCCAAAAGCGAAGAATCTGCGCTGGACATCGTAGCCGCAAGAATCCCCGCGAACAAGACTCCCACAATTACAGAAGGCATACTCTTCACCGCAAGTGCTGGCAGCGCATACTTGGCATCCATATCCAGCGCCTGAACAACGCCGTAATTCAGAAGATTATTGTTATACATGGACTGCATAATCACTCCCAGAATGACAGGAATTGCGGAGAATGCAATAACGATCACTCCCGCGATCCACGCCCCCTTTCTGGCAGCCTTATTATTACTTGCTGCAAAGAATCCGGAAGCCACTTCCTCACCCACGGTGAATGCGGTCAGGAATAGAAGAATATAGCCCAGGATCTCCGTCCATCCGCCGATTCCGCCTGTCAGGTTCAGGGTATTCTCTGCCAGACTTCCCTGAATGACTCTCCAACCGCCCGACATATGAAGTGCACACGGAATCGCCGCTGTCATACCAATGACAATTAACAGCAGTTGAAGAATATCCGTCAAAGCTACGCCCCAAAGACCGCCCAGCATAGAGTAGATCGTAATCACAGCCGCCACAATCAACAGGCTCGTATTGTAATCAAGCCCCGTCATAACCTCAACCACTGTAGCCGATGCCTTCAGCTGTGCTGCTACCAGGCCCACCATAGACACGATCGTAAGTATACTGTGGAACAGACCCGCCGTCTTCCCATAACGAAGGCGAAAGTATTCCGGCACCGTATCGGCCCCTGTGCTTCGCAATTTAGGAGCCACTATACCCATGAGGATCAAGGCAATCCCCATAGCGATAATATACCAGATTGCACTGACGCCCCACTTGCCATAGCTATTACCCACAATGCCAAGCGTACTGCCGCCGTCAATGACTGTTGCCGATAATGTTGCCGCAAGTACCAAAGGGCTTAACCTGCGTCCTGCTACCAGATAATCCGTTGTACTCTGAATCTTTTTTGATGAATAGACTCCGATTCCCAGGATTACGATCATATAGAGAATTACCGGTATAAGTATGATCAGATTCATCGCTAAGTCACCCCATTCCGTCAGAATCCTTTTCCAACTCAACCCCATTTTAGCCAATCCGATATATCATGTCAACTTTCGTATACTATTTTTCAAATCTCCTTATATTCATATCCTATCCTCTCTTGACAGGTTCTGTTTCTGTGGTATAATAAGTGTTAGTTAAAGGAAACACGTTGCAAGTGCCTGCTTCCTGCAGGTGAAAAGGGAATCCGGCGAACTTCCGGAACTGTCTCGCAGCTGTATACGGGGAGAGTAATCAGTAGCCACTGTTATGGGAAGGTTGATTACATCTAAGATCCGTAAGTCAGAAGACCTGCTTGTAATAAGATTTATCGATGACCCACCTAGATGGCAGATAGATAGAATTACCTTGTATAATTCTATCCTGCATGAATTGCAGGATTTTTTATTTCAGTGCCGTCAATTGTGGGATCGCAGGAAGGATGCATTCATCTTCCAAGCGGTCTTTTCTTTCGCCTTCTTTATTTTACTTCTATATCTCTATACGTTGAAACCCTGGTCTGGATCACCAGGGTTTCTTCTTATTAATGATCTGCTCATATCCTATCCACCAATCACATCCGAAAAATATAAGAGCCATGCTCCCGGATGAAAGCACAGCTCTTATATCACTTATATATGGATTCTGCCTAATCGATGTCTACAGTATCCTCTGCAGTCACTTCGTCCAGAACCAGTTCTTCTTCAACGGCCTCTGCAGATTCTTCATCTTCATCGGCGATCGTCATCACGTCTTCTTCAGCGGCAGCCTCTGCAGTCTCCTCTGCCTCAGCGGACTCTGCCTGTACCTCAGGCTCGGGCATCAGCTCGCTGCCATCATGATCCAGGTTCACGTTGCGATATCTTCTCATACCGGTTCCTGCAGGAATCAGCTGTCCAATCAGAACATTCTCCTTCAGACCGATCAGATAGTCAACCTTACCATTGATTGCAGCCTCCGTCAGGACCTTGGTAGTCTCCTGGAAGGATGCAGCAGACAGGAAGGAATCGGTTGCCAGAGACGCCTTGGTGATACCAAGCATCTGGCGCTTGCCCTCCGCAGGTACCTTGCCCTCTGCCACCAGTCTCTCATTCATATCCTCAAAATCCAGGAAGCCGAGAGTCGTTCCGGGAATCACACCGCTATCGCCGCTTTCTTCCACGCGAACCTTCTTCAGCATCTGACGAACAATGATCTCGATATGCTTATCATTGATCTCTACACCCTGCAGACGATATACACGCTGTACTTCACGCAGCATATAATCCTGTACAGCACGAACACCCTTGATTCGAAGCAGATCATGAGGATTGATAGAACCTTCTGTCAGTTCATCGCCGGCTTCCAGCACCTGTCCGTCTGCGATATGGATACGAGATCCGTAAGGGATCAGGTAGGTCTTGCTGTTGCCTGTCTCAGGATCGGTAACAACCACTTCTCTCTTCTTCTTGCTGTCGCGAATGTTCGCAACACCGGCGATCTCCGTGATGATAGCAAGTCCCTTCGGCTTTCTTGCTTCAAACAGCTCTTCGACACGGGGAAGACCCTGTGTGATATCGCCGCCGGCAACACCACCGGTATGGAAGGTTCTCATAGTCAACTGCGTACCGGGCTCACCGATGGACTGTGCAGCAATAATACCAACAGCCTCACCTACCTGAACAGCCTCACCTGTTGCCAGGTTCGCACCGTAGCACTTCGAGCAGACACCCGTATGAGAACGACAGGTCAGGACAGTACGAATCTTCACAGACTTTCTGCCGGTACGGATGACCTTCTCAGCCATAGAAGGAGTTACCAGAGTATTCTTTGCAACCACAAGTTCACCGCTCTCAGGATCGATGATATCCTCTGCCAGAGTTCTTCCGGTAATACGTTCCTGCAGCTCCTCAACCACTTCCTTGGTTCCGTTCATGAAGGTGCTGATCTCCATATTGGGGATCTCTTCCCTGCCTTCAGAGCAATCCATCTCACGAATGATCAGTTCCTGAGAGATATCTACCAGACGTCTGGTCAGATAACCGGAGTCAGCAGTACGCAGTGCTGTATCAGACATACCCTTTCTTGCACCATGTGCAGATACGAAATATTCCAGTACATCCAAGCCCTCACGGAAGTTGGACTTGATGGGCAGTTCGATCGTACGACCGGAGGTATCTGCCATCAGACCACGCATGCCGGCCAGCTGCTTGATCTGCTGGTCAGAACCACGGGCACCGGAGTCAGCCATCATGAAGATGTTGTTATACTTATCCAGGCCGGACAACAGATCCTTCTTGATCTGATCATCCGTTGCAGCCCAGATGCTGATAACTTCCTTGTAGCGCTCTTCCTCGGTAACGAGACCACGGCGGAAGTTACGATTGATCTTATCCACCTGTCCCTGTGCCTGTTCGAGCAGCGTATACTTAGTCTCCGGAATCGTCATATCGGATACGGATACAGTCATGGCAGCTCTCGTAGAGAACTTATAGCCCATAGCTTTGATATTATCCAGTGCCTCTGCGGTATTGATTACACCATGCACATTGATAATCTTCTGCAGGATCTTCTTCAGCTGCTTCTTGCCGACATGGAAGTCAACCTCAAGCACGAATTCATTCTCCGGATTGCTGCGGTCTACGAATCCCAGATCCTGAGGGATGATCTCATTGAAGATGAATCTTCCCAGCGTAGATTCGGTAATACCGGTCTTCTCTGTGCCGTCTTCCATCTTTCTGGTAGTACGCACCTTAATGCGGGAATGCAGCTTCAATTCGCCGTTCTCGTAAGCAAGTCTGGCCTCATTCAGATCCTTGAAGTACTTTCCTTCTCCGATGGATCCGGGTCTCTCCTGCGTCAGATAATAGATACCAAGAACCATATCCTGAGAAGGAACCGCTACAGGACCACCATCTGAAGGCTTCAGCAGGTTGTTAGGAGACAGAAGCAGGAATCGGCACTCTGCCTGAGCCTCTACGCTCAGAGGAAGATGCACAGCCATCTGGTCACCATCAAAGTCAGCATTGTAAGCAGTACATACCAGGGGATGCAGCTTGATTGCCTTGCCTTCTACCAGAATCGGTTCGAATGCCTGAATACCAAGTCTATGCAGCGTAGGCGCACGGTTCAGCATAACGGGATGCTCTTTGATTACATCCTCGAGTACAGCGAAGACTTCTTCTGCCATATGCTCTACCATCTTCTTCGCCTGCTTAATGTTATTGGCGATTCCACGGCTTACCAGTTCCTTCATAACAAAGGGCTTAAACAGCTCTACCGCCATCTCCTTAGGCAGGCCGCACTGATAGATCTTCAGCTCAGGGCCAACGACGATTACAGAACGTCCGGAATAGTCAACACGCTTACCCAGAAGGTTCTGACGGAAGCGGCCCTGCTTGCCCTTCAGCATATCAGAAAGGGACTTCAGGGGTCGATTGCCGGGGCCTACAACAGGACGGCCGCGGCGTCCGTTATCGATCAATGCATCTACTGCTTCCTGCAGCATACGCTTCTCGTTTCTTACAATGATCTCCGGCGCACCGAGTTCAAGCAGCCTTGCCAGACGATTATTTCTATTGATGATTCTTCGATACAGATCATTCAGGTCGGAAGTAGCAAAACGTCCGCCATCCAGCTGTACCATAGGACGAAGATCCGGAGGGATAACGGGAATTACATTCATAACCATCCATTCCGGACGATTGTTGGAGAGACGGAACGCCTCAACAACATCCAGAGTCTTGATGATGCGGGTCTTCTTCTGACCGGTCGCATTCTCAAGTTCTGCACGCAGTTCCTCAGACTTCTTCTCCAGATCAATATCACGAAGCAGTTCCTGCACTGCTTCAGCACCCATACCCACACGGAAATTATTGTAACCATACTTCTCACATGCTTCCAGATATTCCTTGGGGGAGAGAACCTGCTTGTAGGTCAGGCCGGTCTCCTTGGGATCCAGAACAATGTAGGATGCAAAGTAAAGAACCTTCTCCAGAATGCGGGGAGATATCTCCAGAATCGTTCCCATACGGCTGGGAATACCCTTGAAGTACCAGATATGAGATACGGGAGCTGCAAGCTCAATGTGACCCATACGTTCACGGCGGACAGCAGACTTGGTAACTTCAACGCCGCAGCGATCGCAGATTACACCCTTATAGCGGATCTTCTTATACTTTCCGCAATGGCACTCCCAGTCCTTGCTGGGTCCAAAGATTCTCTCGCAGAACAGGCCGTCTTTCTCGGGCTTCAGCGTTCTGTAGTTGATGGTCTCGGGCTTCGTCACCGCTCCGCGGGACCAGCTGCGGATCTTCTCCGGGGATGCCAGACCGATCTTGATCGCATCAAATACCAAAGGCTGATAATTATCTTCATTTACAGCAGGCATGTTCAGGCTCCTTTCTAGTTCTCTTCATCGAATGCCGCGTCGTCATCCATATCCATCTCAAATCCGCCGGCTGCATAAGCCTCTGCCTGTGCATCCTCATCTTCTTCCGAAGGCTCGTTCTCGATGGATTCCAGCTCACCTTCGCTATTGAACTCCTGCTGCTGATAACCATAGGCAGCATAGTTCTCATCACGGCGGTTATAATCACGGTCTCCCTCGATTACGGCGCGCATATCTCTCTCAGTAATATCGATATTCTCTTTTACTTCTACTTCATTGCCATCTTCATCCAGCAGCTGGATATCCAGGCCAAGAGCCTGCAGCTCCTTCAGCAATACCTTGAAGGATTCCGGAACGCTGGGCGTAGGAATATTGGTTCCCTTGATGATAGCTTCATAAGTCTTTACACGTCCGACAACATCATCGGACTTCACAGTCAGAATCTCCTGAAGAGTGTAGGCAGCACCATATGCCTCCAGTGCCCATACCTCCATCTCACCAAAACGCTGTCCGCCGAACTGTGCCTTACCACCCAGAGGCTGCTGGGTAACCAGAGAGTAAGGACCCGTAGAACGAGCATGGATCTTATCATCTACCAGATGATGCAGCTTCAGGTAGTGCATGTGTCCGATAGTTACCTTACCATCAAAGTTCTCACCGGTACGGCCGTCTCGCAGCTGTACCTTACCATCACGGGTGATCGGAACGCCCTTCCAGAGCTCTCTGTGCTCCAGATGAGAGCCAAGATACTCCATAACTTCAGGATATACATGATCCTTATACTTCTCATAGAACTCATCCCACTCGCTGTTGACATAGTCATTGGCAAGTTCCAGAGTTGCCAGAATATCCGTCTCCTTTGCGCCATCGAATACAGGGGTGATCACCTTGAATCCCAGCGCTGCGGAGGCAAGACTCAGGTGAGTCTCAAGCACCTGACCGATATTCATACGGGAAGGTACGCCCAGAGGATTCAGAACGATATCCAGAGGACGGCCATTCGGCAGATAAGGCATATCTTCCACGGGAAGTACACGGGAAACTACACCCTTATTACCATGACGGCCTGCCATCTTATCGCCGACCGAGATCTTTCTCTTCTGTGCAATATAGATACGAACATTCTCATTCACACCGGGAGCCAGATCACTGTTGCCGCGGTTGAAGACCTTGGCATCGATAACGATACCATAAGCGCCATGAGGCACCTTCAGAGAAGTATCACGCACCTCTCTTGCCTTCTCACCGAAGATTGCGCGAAGCAGTCTCTCTTCTGCAGTCAGCTCTGTCTCTCCCTTAGGAGTAACCTTACCTACCAGAATATCACCGGCGCGAACCTCAGCACCGATTCGGATGATACCATGCTCATCCAGATTCTTCAGGGAATCATCACCAACACCGGGAACATCACGAGTGATCTCCTCCGGTCCGAGCTTGGTATCGCGAGCTTCACACTCATATTCTTCAATGTGAATAGAAGTATACACATCATCCTGAACAAGACGCTCACTCAGAAGAACTGCGTCCTCGTAGTTATAGCCTTCCCAGGTCATGAAACCGATCAGAGGGTTCTTACCCAGACCGATCTCACCCATATAGGTAGAAGGACCATCAGCAAGAACTTCGCCCTTCTCTACGCGCTGACCCTTGTCAACGATAGGCTTCTGATTGTAGCAGTTGCTCTGGTTGCTTCGAGAGAACTTAGTCAGGTGATACACCTGATTCTGACCATTGTCCTGACGAACCACGATTGTGGTTGAAGATACGCTGGTAACCACGCCGGCTTCCTTCGCAACCACACACACGCCGGAGTCAACGGCAGCCTTCGCTTCCATACCGGTGCAGACAACGGCAGAATCCGTACACATCAGCGGAACAGCCTGACGCTGCATGTTGGATCCCATCAGAGCACGGTTTGCGTCATCATTCTCCAGGAAAGGAATCATGGAAGTTGCCACAGAGAATACCATCTTAGGAGACACATCCATAAAGTCGATCTTCGTACGATCGAATTCTGTCGTATCTTCGCGGAAACGACCGGCTACATTGCGGCGAACAAAGTGGCCCTCAGCATCCAGAGGAGAGTTCGCCTGAGCCACTCTGTAATTATCCTCTTCATCTGCGGTCATATATACAACTTTATCGGTTACGCGGGGATTCTTGGGATCACTCTTATCAACTACACGGTAAGGGGCCTCAACGAATCCATATTCATTCACTCTTGCATAGGTTGCAAGGGAGTTGATCAGACCGATGTTGGGACCTTCAGGGGTCTCAATGGGACACATTCTTCCGTAATGGGTATAGTGTACATCTCGGACTTCGAATCCGGCACGATCACGGGACAGACCACCAGGTCCAAGGGCGGACAGACGTCTCTTATGTGTCAGTTCAGACAGGGGGTTGTTCTGATCCATGAACTGAGACAGCTGAGAGCTTCCGAAGAACTCCTTCACCGCTGCGGTCACAGGCTTGATATTGATCAGAGACTGAGGGCTGATCACTTCCTGATCCTGCGTATTCATTCTCTCACGAACGACACGCTCCATACGGGACATACCGATACGATACTGATTCTGCAGCAGTTCGCCGACTGCACGGATACGACGATTGCCCAGATGGTCAATATCATCCTTATTGCCGATGCCCTGGCTCAGATGCATACAATAGTTGATGGTTGCGAAGATATCCTCTCTGGTAATGTGCTTGGGAATCAGGCGGCTCACATTCCGGCGGATCTCCTTGCACAGTGTCTCCATATCCGTATACTCTTCCATCAGTTCCATCAGAACAGGATAGTATACATCCTCACGCACACCAAGCTCCAGAGGATCCACATCCACAAAGTTTCTCAGATCAACCATATGGTTAGAGAGGACCTTCGTGGTACGCTCTTCGCCTGCCACCCATACAGCCTCCACGCCGGAGTTCTGAATCCTGATAGCGGTCTCCATATCAACTACCGTACCTTCTTCGGCAATGATCTCTCCGGTCGAAGGATCTGCAACAGCCGCATCCAGAGTCTTGCCTACAATACGATTCTTCAGGTGCAGCTTCTTATTAAACTTATAGCGGCCTACCTTAGCAAGATCATATCTTCTGGAATCAAAGAACATACCTTCCAGCAGATTTCTTGCATTATCTACTACCAGAGGTTCACCGGGACGAATCTTCTTGTACAGTTCCAGCAGACCCTCATCGGCATTGGTAGATACATCCTTGCCGAAGCTTGCCTGCAGCATAGGTTCATCGCCGAACAGTTCCAGGATCTCTGCATTCGTTCCCACACCCAGCGCACGAATCAGAACCGTCACGGGTACCTTACGGGTACGGTCAACGCGAACATAGAAGATGTCATTGGAATCCGTCTCATACTCCAACCATGCACCGCGGTTAGGGATGACCGTGCAGGAATAGAGCTTCTTACCCAGCTTATCGTGAGCAATACCATAGTAGATACCGGGGGAACGAACCAGCTGGCTTACAATAACTCGCTCAGCACCATTGATTACGAAGGAGCCGGTATCGGTCATCAGGGGCAGGTCTCCCATGAAGATCTCATGGTCACTTAATTCATCCGTCTCCTTATTGTGCAGACGAACCTTTACCTTCAGTGGTGCAGCCAATGTAGCATCGCGTTCCTTACACTCTTCGATGGTATACTTAGCTTCATCACGAGCCAAAGTAAAGTCCACAAACTCCAGACTCAGACGTTCATTGTAATCAACGATGGGAGAGATATCCTCGAATACTTCCTTCAGTCCCTCGTCCAGAAACCACTGATAGGAATCCCTCTGGATCTCAATCAGGTTAGGCATCTCCAGAACTTCTTTTTGTCTTGAGTAACTCATTCTCATGCTCTTACCGGATTCAACCGGGCGCATTCTGTAATTCTCCATAGACGTTTCACCCCTACTTATAATTAATCTGTATCATTGAATCATCCTGTTCATATGGTCCCGCCCCACCCCGTAAAACACGACCAATCATCGTAAGATTATACACTTCTCACAAGTCTTCCTTTTATCGGCAGGGCATACAAAACCACAATAATGCACATTTCATAGTATCAAAGCCTTGTCAAGATGTCAATTGTTTTTTTGCTGTTTTTTCATGTTTTTCATGTATTCTTCTTGCAAGCAAAATCAACAGATGATATAATACAAACAAGTATGTGTCCAGACCGGCCCCCCGGCGGACAATGGTATATTCAGGAGGAGACCCCTATGGTTTGGAAAGTTATTCTCATCATACTCGTTATTGCCTGCGTAGCTATGGTTGCCCTTTATTTCATCGGCAATCGTATGCAGAAGAAGCAGGTAGCCGCCGAACAGCAGATGGAGGCTATGAAGCAAACCGTCTCTTTGCTGGTCATCGATAAGAAGCTGATGCGTCTGAAGGAATCCGGACTGCCTCAGCAGGTGATCGATCAGCAGCCCTGGTATTCCCGCCGTGCGAAGATGCCGATCGTCAAAGCGAAGGTCGGTTCCCGTGTCATGGTACTGTGTGCAGACCGTGCAGTATGGGATGTACTTCCCGTGAAAGCGGAGGTCAAGGTTGTCATGAGCGGTATTTACATCAGCGCAATCAAGAGCGTTCGCGGCGGCTCCATCAAGCCTCTCCCCAAGAAGAAGAGCTTCATGGATCGCGTTAAGGGAATATTCAAGAAGAGCGAGTAATAAAAAAGACTGCCGATCGGCAGTCTTTTTTATTATCTTTATCTCTTCAGCGTGAAGCTGCTGTCATGCTTTGACTGTACGAGAAAGCGGATATGATTCTCTGATACACTCTGATAATCGATCTCAAGACTGTAATTCACCTTCACATCCAGCATCTCCTCTGTCTCACGGATCTGCAGGCGCTTCGTGTGAATTCCCATCTCCACGGCACCATAGGGTGTACTGTAATGGGTCACAGTATCCTGATTCGGGCGAAAGCACATCTCGGTACTGATTACGCCGCTCTTACGAACTACCATCTCCTCCGGTGAGATCCACACCAGATTATGGATGATCTCCTGAGATTCCTCCACCGGCTCTTCGTAGACCAGATAATGTCGTCCCCGCCGATAGTAATACTGTCCGGGTGCAATGACGTCCACACTGTCATGATCATCACCGGCATACATCAAACCGCTGATAGTAATCAGAACATCTTTATCCATCGCAATCACCTCTTCCCGTCAGAACTTCTCAATATCGATGATCTGCGTCCTGCGCACATCATAAGGAAGAATGGAGTTCGCAAAGGTCTCGAACTTCTTGGCGCCATCACTTACATAGAACTGATGGTGCGGCATGAAGCCTTCCGGCTGAGGGTCTGCCAGAAGGTCCTTCTCACGAAGCATGTCACGCAGACTGATTGCCGTCTCGTAGGCCGGATTCACCAGATTGACATCCGGTCCCATACACTTGCCAAGAAGCGACCGCAGCAACGGATAGTGCGTACATCCCAGAATCAGGCTGTCAATTCTCTGCGCCTTCAGTTCTGCCAGATAACGGTTGGCAATCTCTTCCGTAACAAAATCATGCAGCATCCCCTCTTCTACCAACGGTACCAACAGAGGGCAAGCCTTGCCATACACTGCGATATCCGGATTCAGATCATGAATATATCTGGTATAGGTTCCGCTGTCGATCGTTCCCTGCGTAGCAATCACGCCGATTCGACCGTTCTTTGTTGTTCTTACCGCGGTGCGAGCTCCGGGCTTTACTACGCCGATGATCGGCAGGTCAATCTCTCTCTCCAGGGTCTCCAGAGCATAGGAGCTTGCTGTGTTACAGGCGACTGCAATCGCCTTCACTTCCTTTGTCTTCAGAAAGTCAACGATCTGTCTGGAGAAACGAATGATGTTCGCCTGAGACTTGGTTCCGTAGGGAAGTCTCGCCGTGTCCCCGAAGTATACGATTCGTTCATTCGGCATCTGCCGCATGATCTCGCGAGCTACCGTAAGTCCACCAACACCCGAATCAAAAACACCAATCGGTGCATTATTGCTCATAGCAATCTCCTATCTCTTACAGATCTCTCTGATATGCAGAGGCAATCAGACGATCGATCAGTTCTCTCTTAGCCAGTCCTCTCGCTTCCCAGAGCATCGGATACATGCTGATAGCGGTGAATCCCGGGCAGGTATTGATCTCATTGAATACCACGCGGTTCGTATCCTTCTCCAGGAAGAAATCCACGCGAGATAGTCCCCGTCCATCCAGAGCCCGGAAGATGGCTACAGCTGCCTCACGAATCTCCTCTGCCTTCCCCTCCGGAAGTTCCGGATCGATCACAGTGCGAGAGTCCGGATTATTGTACTTCGCATCGAAGTCATAGAACTCTGCAGCCGCAAGAATCTCACCGACACCGGAAGCCTTGATCTCTCTTCCGTCCTGCAGGACAGCGCACTCAAGTTCTCTTCCCACGATGGTCTCTTCTACCAGGATCTTCGAATCTTCAGCTGCCGCGAACTTCAGAGCGTGAATCAGTTCTTCCCGGTTTCTTGCCTTGGATACTCCCTTGGAAGACCCTGCATTCGACGGCTTGACGAATACAGGATAAGGACGCTCTGCCTCAATTTTCTCTACAACAGCATCCATATCCTCCAGTTCACTGCGCATCACAGGAACATAGGCTGCCTGATTCACGCTTAAGGTGTCAACCACGATCTTCGTATACAGCTTATCCATAGAATCCGCAGAACAAAGGACACCGCATCCCACGTAAGGAAGACCGGACAGCTCCAGGATTCCCTGAACCGTTCCGTCTTCTCCATAGAGACCATGCAGTACCGGGTATACCAGATCCACCTTCTTCACTTCGACAGCACCATCACGGATAATCAGCAGACCGCCGATCGAGGTATCCGGAGACAGTACAGCCTTCGTCGTTCCCTTCTTCCACTCTCCACTCTGAAGAGACTCCAGGGAATCCACCAGAAGCCAACGGCCATCCTTCGTGATGCCGACCAGAACCTGCTCATACTTCTCAGGGTCCATATTGCTGATGACTGTCGCCGCAGAAACGCAGGATACCTCATGTTCCGAGGACTGACCGCCAAATAATACAGCTACTACTTTCTTATTCATAGGTCATTCTCCTTAATACTGTTCAGGTTCAGGATATTCTACACCAAAGGTCTCTACTGTCATGGACTCAATTCCCTGACGAGTCATCGGACGATCACTCCAATTGGTAGGTACCATAGCGATCTTATCGACAACTTCCAGACCTTCTGTCAGCTTGCCGAATGCCGCATACTCACCATCCAGATGAGGAGCTGCCGCATGCATGATAAAGAACTGAGAGCCGGCAGAATTCGGATTCATCGCTCTTGCCATAGAGAGCACACCGGGTGTATGTCTCAACTCATTCACAAAGCCATTGCGAGCGAACTCTCCCTTAATGCTGTATCCGGGGCCACCCATACCGGTTCCTTCGGGGCATCCACCCTGAATCATAAAGCCGGGGATGACGCGATGGAAGATCAGGCCATTGTAGAAGCCCTTCTTCACCAGACTGATAAAGTTATTCACTGTATTGGGAGCGATCTCAGGATAGAGCTCCGCCTTCATTACATCTCCATTTTCCATCGTAATGGTAACGATTGGATTCTGTGCCATGTTATTACCTCCTGACATATTGTCATTGTCTATGCTCCGCTCACAATTCAAGGTGTCAATGCCGCCAGGCCTTATCTGCGGATGCACAATTCACCGTATCTCATGGTATATGATTTCCCTTCCAATGTCAAGGACCGGCCTTTCGTTCACATTTCGTTCATATTTATTTTGCAATCCCTTTACTGAATCGACAATCTCCTGAAACTTTTTCTTCTTATTATATAGTCAAAGAGAAATATAGATAAATCGTTCTTTTTCATAATCTGTCGCCTCAGAGGCGACTTCCTCCCTTTCACTGGAAAGACCGGAGCGCATTCGCGCCCCGGTCTTTTCTATTCTTATTCTACTTTACATTGAACATCATATCGCCGTAGGAAGGATACGGCCACATCTTCTTATCTACGATGAACTCCAACGCATCGATTGGCTTGCGCAAAGCTTCCATCGCAGGCATTACCGTGTCATGATAATAGCGAGCAGCCTTCGCCTTATCTGCTATTGCCGCTGCCTGATTCGCCACATCTTCCAGATGCGCCATCGCCATCTTAGCCTCTGCCAGAAGATCCGAAGCTTCCATCAACAGTTCCTTCTGCACACTGGTATCCGCCTCCGGACACGCCGCTGCAATCGTTGCAATGGAAGCTGCCAGTTCGGTATTGTAGCGAATGATCGAAGGCAGATACTGCTTGCAGACCATATTGATCATGGTTCTTGCTTCGATATTGATCGTCTTACAATAGGTCTCATAGCGGATCTCTGCACGGGACTCCAGTTCCACCCGGTTGAATACACCGAACTTGCCGAACAGTGCCACAGCCTTCTCCGAAGTCAGGGCCGGAATGGCATCAACCATAGAAGGATAGTTCGGAAGACCGCGTCTTGCTGCCTCTTCTACCCAAGCCTGAGAGTATCCGTCTCCATTGAAGATGATCCTCTGATGCTCCCTGAGATTCTTCACGATCAGTCTCTTGGCAGCAGCAGCCACATCTTCTCCCTCTGCAGCAGCCTTCTCCATCAAGTCTGCTGCATCACAGAAGGCCTCTGCAACGATCGTATTCAGTACCGTATTACAGGTAGCGATGGAATCCGAGGAGCCGACCATACGAAACTCAAACTTGTTGTTGGTGAAGGCAAAGGGCGAAGTACGATTACGGTCCGTAGCATCCTTATCGAAGGTAGGAAGGAAGCTGACACCGGTATCCAGAGCTTCTCCATGAAGCGAGCTCTCCGCATGACCGGACTTCAGAAGCTGATTCATCACATCCTGCAGCTGTTCTCCCAGAAAGATAGATACAATCGCAGGCGGAGCTTCCTGCTTGCCCAGACGATGATCATTGCCGACATTGGAAGCAGACATACGAAGCAGATCCGCATGAACATCTACCGCCTTGATGATACAGCTCAGCGTTAGCTGAAAGAGAAGGTTCTCATGAGGATTCTTGCCGGGATCCAGCAGATTAATTCCGTCGTCCGTGCAGATGGACCAATTATCATGCTTGCCGGATCCGTTGACACCGTTGAAGGGCTTCTCATGAAGAAGTACCGTCAAACCATGCTTGCAGGCCACCTTCTTCATAGACTCCATGATCAGCTGATTCTGATCGGTTGCCACATTGCACTCTCCGTAGATGGGCGCCAGCTCATGCTGCGCAGGGGCTACTTCATTGTGCTGCGTCTTCGCAGGGATACCAAGCTTCCAGCAGCGCTCATTCAGATCGCTCATGAAGGCACCAACGCTCTCCGGGATACTTCCGAAGTAGTGGTCTTCCATCTCCTGCCCCTTCGAAGGCATCGCGCCAAACAGGGTACGCCCGGTATAGATCAGATCCTTTCTCTTCAGAAAGTTCTCCCGGGAGATCATAAAGTACTCCTGCTCTGCACCAACCGAAGGCGTTACCTTCTTCGATGTGGTATTGCCCAGAGCGCGGAGAACTCTCAGCGCCTGCGTATTCAGCACTGCCATGGATCGCAGCAGAGGTGTCTTCATATCCAGCGCCTCTCCGGTGTAAGAGCAGAATGCGGTAGGAATACACAGGATCGTTCCGGCACTGTCATGTTTCAGGAATGCAGGGGATGTACAATCCCATGCCGTATAGCCTCTGGCCTCAAAAGTAGCACGGATGCCGCCGGAAGGGAAGGAGGACGCATCGGACTCACCCTTGATCAACTCCTTACCGGAGAATTCCATGATGATCTTCCCATCCTTCGGTGTGGAGATGAAGGAGTCATGCTTCTCTGCCGTCACACCATTCAGCGGCTGGAACCAGTGCGTATAGTGGGTCGCACCATGTTCAATCGCCCAATCCTTCATCGCGTTGGCAACGACCTCTGCCGTTGCCGGGTGAAGTTCCGCACCATCCTGAATCGTCTTCTTCAGGTCCTTATAAATCTGCTTGGGAAGACGCGCCCTCATCACCGCGTCGTCAAACACATCGTCTCCGAAAATTTTATCTACATCGTAGATCTCGCCCATTCTTATTATTCTCCCTCATGAATAATTCATACGAAAGAACGGGGTAGATGGTTCTCGGAATCATCTGCCCCGTCATATCAACATATACGACCTATAATCAAGCCTTACCTACAGAACCGAACATGGTCAGCTTCTCTTCTACAGTCATCTTAATGGCCTCGCATCCGGGAAGCAGAAGCTTTCTGGGATCGAATCCCTTACCCTGCAGATCCTTGCCGGCCTCAATGTACTCACGGGTAGCTGCTGCAAAGGAAAGCTGGCACTCCGTATTCACATTGATCTTGGATACGCCAAGGGAGATTGCCTTCTTGATCATATCTTCGGGAATGCCGGTACCGCCATGCAGAACCAGAGGCAGATCCTCGCCAACCTTAGCCTTAACAGCTTCCAGGGTCTCGAAGCTCAGTCCGGGCCAGTTCGCAGGATACTTGCCATGAATGTTGCCGATACCTGCTGCCAGGAAGTCAACGCCCAGATCAGCGATCATCTTGCACTGGTCGGGATCTGCGCACTCGCCCATAGCGGATACGCCATCTTCCTCACCACCGATAGCACCAACCTCAGCCTCAAGAGAGATTCCCTTGGAATGACATACATCCACGATCTCCTTGGTCTTCGCCAGATTCTCCTCGATGGGAAGGCTGGAGCCATCGAACATGATGGACATGAAGCCGGCATCGATACACTTGTAGCAGTCAGCATAGCTGCCGTGGTCCAGATGCAGTGCAACGGGAACCGTGATATTCATCTCATCCAGCATTGCATTCACCATAGCGGTTACAACCTTATATCCCATCATCCACTTGCTTGCGCCTGCGGTACATCCCAGAATAATCGGGGACTCCAGCTTCTGAGCGGTGGCCAGTGCGGACTTCGTCCATTCCAGATTGTTAATATTAATCTGAGCAACAGCATAGTGCTCTGCTCTTGCCTTATCCAGCATCTCTTTTGCAGAAATAACCATTGGTATTACCTCCATTCAGATAACAAACTACGATAGTTCCAATCTATCGGTGTTAGTATACCCTAAAAAAATTAAAAAGAAAAGTACTATCTCGAACCATTTGCAAGAAACTGCAAGTGCTCAGCCCCAGGTCTCCAGTCTTCCCCGGCAGAGCATTTGCCCGAAAAAAAGCCGGACGCAAGGTCCGGCTTCTTCAGAATCTATAAAAGTTTACTTTACGTTGAACATCATATCGCCATAGGAAGGATAAGGCCACATCTTCTTATCTACGATGAACTCCAGAGCATCGATCGGGGCTCTCAGCGCATCCATGGCAGGCATCACTTCGTCATGATAGATGCGGGCTGCTGCAGGCATATCTGCAACGGCAGCGGCCTTGTCTGCGATCTCCTCCAGCTTCACCAGAGCAAGCTTAGCATCTGCCAGCAGATCGGATGCCTCGATCAGCATCTCCTTCTGAACACTGATATCTGCCTCAGGGCACGCAGCGGAGATGGAAGCAATGGAAGCTGCAAGCTCTGTATTGAAGCGGATGATGGCGGGAATATACTGCTTGCATACCATGTTGACCATGGTTCTCGCCTCGATATTGATGGTCTTGCAGTAGGTCTCATAACGGATCTCCGCACGTGCATCCAGCTCTACCTTATTGAAGACGCCGAACTTACCGAACATCTCTACGGCCTTATCGGTCGTCAGTGCGGGAATCGCATCGATCATAGAAGGAAGGTTGGGCAGGCCGCGTCTTGCTGCCTCTTCAACCCACGCCTGAGAGTAACCATCACCGTTAAAGATAACTCTCTGATGGTTGTGCAGATGGCTGAGGATCAGGACCTTGGCAGCTGTCTTCACATCCTCACCCTTCTCTACCGCCTTCTCCAGAATATCTGCAGCCTCGCAGAAAGCCTCTGCTACGATGGTGTTGAGAACGGTGTTGCAGGTTGCGATGGAATCAGAAGAACCTACCATACGGAACTCAAACTTATTGCCGGTGAAAGCAAAAGGAGAAGTACGGTTACGATCGGTAGCATCCTTAGCGAACGTAGGCAGAAAGCTTACGCCGGTCTCCAGAGTGGTTCCATGCAGAGAACTGTCTGCATGACCCATCTTCAGCAGCTGATTCAGGACATCCTGCAGCTGCTCGCCGAGGAATACGGAGATGATGGCGGGCGGTGCCTCCTGCTTGCCCAGACGATGGTCATTGCCAACATCGGAAGCAGACATACGAAGCAGATCCGCGTGCTCGTCTACCGCCTTCAGGATACAGGTCAGCGTCAGCAGGAAGAGCATGTTCTCATGAGGATTCTTACCGGGATCCAGCAGATTGATGCCGTCATCGGTACAGATTGACCAGTTGTTATGCTTACCGGAACCATTCACACCCTGGAAGGGCTTCTCATGCAGCAGAACCGTCAGTCCGTGCTTGCAGGCTACCTTCTTCATGGATTCCATGATCAGCTGGTTCTGATCGGTTGCCACATTGCACTCACCATAGATAGGAGCCAGCTCGTGCTGTGCGGGAGCAACCTCATTATGCTGCGTCTTCGCAGGGATACCCAGCTTCCAGCATCTCTCGTTCAGATCCTTCATAAAGGCACCGATGCTCTCCGGAATGCTTCCGAAGTAATGATCCTCCATCTCCTGACCCTTGGAAGGCATAGCACCAAACAGGGTACGGCCGGTATATACCAGATCCTTTCTCTTGAGGAAGTTCTCGCGGGAGATCATGAAGTACTCCTGCTCTGCGCCTACCGAAGGAACAACTCTCTTAGATGTCGTGTTGCCCAGAAGTCTCAGGACTCTCAATGCCTGTGTATTCAGTGCATTCATCGAACGAAGCAGAGGAGTCTTCATATCCAGCGCTTCTCCGGTATAAGAGCAGAATGCCGTGGGAATACAAAGGATCGTTCCTGCACCGTCATGCTTCAGGAACGCGGGAGAGGTGCAGTCCCATGCCGTATAACCGCGGGCCTCGAAGGTAGCACGGATACCGCCGGACGGGAAGGAAGAAGCATCGGGCTCGCCCTTGATCAGCTCCTTGCCGGAGAACTCCATGATTACCTTTCCATCCTTCGGGGTGGAGATAAAGGAATCATGCTTCTCTGCCGTTACACCGTTCAGTGGCTGGAACCAATGGGTAAAATGAGTAGCGCCTCGCTCTACAGCCCAATCCTTCATGGCATTCGCAACCACCTCAGCCGTAGCCGGATGCAGCTCTGCGCCATCCTGGATCGTCTTCTTCAGATCCTTGTAGATCTGCTTGGGAAGGCGAGCTTTCATCACGGCATCGTCAAACACATCATCACCGAAGATATCAGCAACATTGTAGATATCACTCATCGTAATATTCCTCCTTAGATATGATTGATCATGATACCTTTGTACCCTGTCATGTCCCTCATTCACCACGAGATACTCCGGAACTAATCATTGCTATTCATAGATGTACCTTACAATACTTTTTAAAGTTTTGCAAGTACTAAATTTAATTAAATTATGTTAATGTAACTGTATTATTATTTTTATTAAGTTTATTCGTTATTATCTTCGTTTGTGGCATAACATGAACGGCCTTATCTCTCACAGAAAGAGGCGGATGGCACTATTCCCATGCCATCCGCCCCATTGCGGTAGTTCTTTACTTCTCGATCACCTTGAAGAGGATCTCATGCTCCATGGCCATCTGTGCCCGGTGGGCAAAGAATACATGACCATCGATCGGCGAGATGATATCATCCAGCACGGTTCCCTCATAGGGATGAACGATACGTCCCATCAGTTCCCCCTTATAGATCGTATCGCCCTGGCCCTTCAGGCGCTCGTAGATGCCGCCTGCTCCGGATCTGACCGGGATCATATCATCTGTGCACACCAGTGTCGGATGAGGATTGCCTGCAGGCACCTTCTCATCGATGATTCCTCTGGCGCTCAGGAATCGCAGGATGGCTTCCACACCGCCGGCCGCCGCCGCGGGATGAATCTTCTGCGTCTCCTCTGTATACAGGCAGAATGCCTGACAGTTCCAGATCTGCCAGTTATAATTCAACGTCGTCGTATCAAAGGGTTCCGGTGTGCGAAGTGCCACATAGTCCATACCGAACTGATTGGCCAGATCCACATTCTGGTATCCGGTCGCCATGATACGAACATGAGGGATGAACTCTCCCTTCATATAGTAGCTGGACAGCTGGATACCATAGGTATAGTCCTTGACTTCTTCGAAGACACCGGATGCGATCCGCTGCGTCGTCTCGCCCTTGTCATAGCCCGGGAACATGCGGTTGATATCCGAACCATCCACGCCCCAGAATCGCTTGCCGGTATTCATGCCGTAGTGATTCACGCAGGGAATCACGAGAATCTCCCGATTCTTGCGAATCTTCCCCTCTGCCTCCAGTATAGACAGCTGCTTGATCATCTGGGAGCAGATATACATCTGCTGAATCTCATTGCCTCGCAGACCACCGATGATACAGCAGGTCTTCCTGCCGCTTCCGAAGCGATATCCTACCACCTCCAGGTCATCCCTGTAGATGGACTTCATCGAATAGACAATCTCCTTACGCAAGTTCTTCACCTCCCAGAATTCGGGCAAGCAAAGCACCCTGATACACCATCGGATATTCTCTCAAAGTAAAAAGAATTCCATCGATACACGCCTCTACCCTCTGCAGGATCTCTCCCGTCAGCGGGCTTACAATATCACCGATATGCTGACCGGCAACCACATTGGACCAGAACTTCACCTTGGGAAGAAAGAGTCCGGACGCCTCCGCATTCACAAATCCCACCTGACCATCTTCGGAGACGATGGGTTCCCGCACAGGGTCTACCGGTCCCTTCCAGATTCCCATCTCATGCATCAGATTCAGCAGACCGCTCGTCAGCTGATTGGTATACTCCTGCGTGGTTCTCATACCTACGCCCATCTCCACCACCAGCGTAGGAACTCCGCGGCTGTTCATCGTATGAGCGAGCGTCGACTGCAGTACTGTTGCCGACTGATGTACCCAGATAAAGTCCGCATTCACGAACTTCGCATAAGGTACCAGCGCCGCTGCTGTGAACTCATTGATCCTTACCTGCGGAATCTCGCGCAGGAAGATATTGCTGGCATGAATATCGATACACATATCAGCTCCGGTAATATCCTTCACGACTTCATAAGCCGCATATTCAGCCACCGTACCGGCACCATTGCCCGGGAAGATCCGGTTCATATCCAGGTCAAACAGAGGGATTCCGCGGGAGATCGAATCAATTCCCAGCGGATTGATGGCCGGATAGATATCCACGATACCATCCAGGTACTCCATATGAGAACGGATCTCATTAATCAGGCGATAGCATACCGCCTGTCCCTCAAGTTCATCTCCATGGATACCTGTCACTACACATATTCTCTTCTGCCCGTCATGCTTCTCGAGCGGTTCGATCCGCTGCTTGCGGATCATCAGCCGTTCATCGACCGGCAGTGCCACATTGGCCACATCAACAATCATAAAGTTACTCCATTCTGCACATCTCCGGAATTCCCTCATCTGCATTCCCGAACGGTCTCCCATTCTAAAGATGCGCGTTCTTACAATATTCCCAGGCGTCCCACCTGTGCGGGCTGCTGCTCTTCTACCTTCACATACACTTCCTGTGACTGCAGAGCATAGCCTCGGAAGATTCCCCGATCCATAATACAGTCTCTGTAATCACGGCCTCCGGCAATCTCGATATAGTCATCCGTCAGCCAACAGCCATGCGTCGGGTCCAGACCCATCCAGTACCCCTCACACCAGGCCTCACACCAGGCGTGCGTGGCACCCTCGCCGATCAGCATACCCGCAATATATCTGGCAGGGATCCCGTCCAGGCGCAGCAGTGCAATCAGGATATGGGCATAGTCCTGACAGACTCCGCTTCCTCCGGCCAGTGCTTCCTCCGCTGTTGTTCGGATATCGGTCACGCCCGGCACATAGGAGAGCGCTTCTTTCAGCACGTACATCCACTGAATGGCACGGCCTCGCGCTTCTCCTCCGGGGAAGGGAGCATAGGCAGCAGCTTCCCGATGCACATAGGCATGGTTCTTCTCATACAGCGCATGAACCGCATCTCCCGCACGGGTCAGATCCGTGGGGAAGCGATAGATCGGATGATACTTTGATGCCCGCTTTCTCAGCCGGTCCCTTCTCGTGTAAGCAGTTCCCGTCACAGAAAAAGAGAACCAATCGTGAGGTTCCGGAATTCTCCCGGCAATCAGACGATTGTCAAAGCCATCTCTTCCCGGAACGCTGCCATGTCCCTCGGCATACTCCCACGCGGATCTTCGATCGATCGGGGAATTCGACGATTCTTCTTCGCAACAGGAATTGCCACCGAATATATGATATTCGGTGGCATAGATTCCCTGTTCCTCATTGGTCTCCGGCAGGATCCGAAGAGCGAAACAATGTTCATATATCGGTTGGCTGAAAGAATAGCGGACTTTATAGATAAAGTTCAGCTTCTTCATGCAATCAATGCACCTCAAACAGACTATTCAGGCAAAGAAGCGCTTCTCCTGCCTGCTCTGCCCAGTCACTCTCATTCGCAAGAATGTGCTCCAGACGATACAGCTTCTCATCATCATAGTAACCGGTACCCAGACGCTTCACGCGATCCTTCAGCTTCCTGTAAGCCTTGATGATCAGGCGGTGTTCCATCTTCAGACGCATGCACAGATCCAGGCGCTCCACATAGCGTCCCACCTTGATGATATTACGATGGTTCTCATCCTCCACCTCATCATCGATGCATCCCCAGAATGCATAGAGGTTGTCCATCATCTTCTGATGGGAGAGATACTTCTCATCCTCCGTCTTACTCACCTGCCAGCTGTTCATGCACATCTGAATATAACCCAGAGAGTTCGTGCCGATCTCCTCGCGGAGCGTGATGGCATTGCCATAGGCACGGCTGATGCTGGTGCACACAGAATCCGGATTCGCACTGTCATAGAGATAATCCTGCAGGAAGTTCTCCTTGCTTCCATAGACATCCGGCAGACCCAGACGAACACAGAACTTCACATAAGCGTCCTCATCCTCATCCAGCATCTGATCATAGTACTCATAGAACACCTTCAGTGTCGTAAAGACTCTTTCACTATAACGTCCCAGCCAATAGAGGCTGTCCACCTTTTCTAACGAGATAATACCCATGTATCCTTGAAACCTCCTCCCTGTGAAGAATTAACAACAAATGAATCGGGGTTGCGGGAGAAACGTGTCAGGCCGCTGGGCCATACCACTGTCTTCTCACCGGAAAGTACAAATGCTCTCAAGTCAGCCTTTCTCTCCACCTCGGTGATGCCATCCTCATCGATGATGGGAAGATCAATAAAGTCAATGACTTCCTGAGCAATAAATCTTCTGGACTCATTGATGATCAGCTGACGCATATTCTCAAGCTCCTGAGCATTCAGCTTATCGCCGAATACAACGCCATAGCCGCCGGCCTCGGCAACGTCCTTGATGACCAGCTTCTCAAGGTTATCAAGAACATACTTCCGATCCTCCTCATAGAAAGGAAGGTAGGTCGGAGCATTCATCAGGATCGGCTCCTCATTCAGATAGTACTTCACCATCTTGGGAACAAAGTAGTAGATGCCCTTATCATCTGCCACACCATTGCCCGGTGCATTGATGATCGCCACATTGCCGGCCTTATAAGCTGCCATCAGGTTAGGAACACCGATCAGAGACTCCGGCAGGAAGGCCATGGGATCCAGATAGTCATCGGAGATTCGGCGGTAGATCGCACCGACTCTCTGCTTATTGCCATTCAGGTCCCGATAATAGCAGATATTGTTCTCAACGAAGAGATCATTGTTCATGGCAAGAACACTTCCCGTGCGCTCTGCCAGGAAAGAGTGCTCAAAGTATGCCGAATTGAATCGGCCGGGGGTAAGGATCACGTTGATGCCGCCTACATTCGCATAGTCCATCATCGACTTCAGCAGCTGAGGATAAGTTCTGTTATCCAGCACATGATTCTCACGGAAGGTAGAAGAGCTGGCTCTTCTTGTCAGTTCACGGGCAATCAGCGGATAGGATGCACCGGAGGGAACGCGCAGGTTATCTTCCAGCACATACCAGTTGCCGTCCTTGCCCTGTACCAGGTCGATACCGGAGATATGGCTGTAGATGCCTCCGGGAGGCATGATTCCCTCACACTGAGGCAGGTAGCCGGAAGAAGCGAAGATGAAGTCCTCCGGAACCACACCATCCTTCACGATCTTCTTCTCTCCATAGATATCACGCAGGAATGCATTCAATGCATCCACACGCTGTGCGAGACCCTTCTCCAGATATTCCCACTCATCGGCAGGGATCACTCTGGGAATCGGATCAAAGGGGAACAACTGCTCCTTAAATGTGCCATTCTTATAGATACCAAACTTTACGCCATAACGAGCCAACAGCTCGTTAATTCCTCGAGAATGTTCTTTTAATCTTTCCATAACAACACCTCTCTCAAAAATCGAAAGAAGGCAAAGGCGCCGTGATTGCAGCTCCTTTGCCTTTCATGATTAGATAGTACTACCGAACACTTAATTTGTCAATGTCATATTCCGTATTTTCTTAACTTTCATTTGGATATTCTTAATTTTATAAAGTGAAATAATGAAAATATGCGTATATTCAGAATACTTCACCTTATCCGTAGACACGAATCAGACTGGACACCTTCTTCACGGTAGACATGCTGCAGAAGATGGTCAGCGCATCCTGGAAGTGTCTCTCCTCCACCTGATCAGTAATGATTACGAGTTCTGCAGTACCCGGCATCCGGCTCTTCTGCACCAGCTGTGCGATGCTGACCCCGTTGTTGCCCAGAACACTTGCGATGCTTGCCAGCACGCCGGGACGATCCTCTACCTGGATTCTCATGAAGAAGCGGCTCTCACACTCACCGATCTTCTTAATCGGGATGCTCTTATAGCAGCTGCAGGCATTGCAGCCGACAGAATGATTGACCATATGCCGCATCACATCGATCAGGTCTCCCACCACAGCACTGGCGGTGGGAAGTTCTCCCGCACCTCTTCCGTAGAACATCGTATCATCCACAGCATCCCCGTGAACAAATACCGCATTGAAGGCATCCGACACGGTAGCCAGAGGATGCTCCGCGGGGATCAGCATGGGATGAACCTTCGCTTCGATTCCGGCCTCCGTATTGCGGGCAACGCCCAAAAGCTTGATCTCGTACCCGAATTCCTTCGCATAGTGGATATCCTTCGCTGTGATCTTCGTAATTCCTTCTGTATATACATCGCTGAATACTACGCGGGAATTGAAAGCGATGGAAGCCATGATTGCCACCTTACGTCCGGCATCCAGTCCCTCCACATCCGCCGTCGGATCTGCCTCCGCGTAGCCGAGCTCCGTCGCAAGCGCAAGTGCCTCCTCATAGCCCATGCCTTCCCTGGACATCTTGGTCAGAATATAGTTGGTCGTTCCGTTGACGATACCCATGACCTCTGTGATATTGTTGCCTGCCAGGCTGTTCTTCAGGGGGCGGATGATCGGAATACCGCCGGCGACAGCTGCCTCAAACATCAGCTCTCTGTGATTCTCCTCCGCACATCCAAGGACTTCCTTTCCATATTCAGCCAGCAGATCCTTGTTCGCTGTTACGACATGCTTACCGGCACGGAGCGCCTCCATAATATAGGTCTTCGCAGGCTCGATGCCGCCCATCAGCTCAATCACGATATCGATGGAAGGATCCTCCACGATCTCTTCCCATCGATCGGTCAGCAATTCATCCGGGATACCCGGACGGTTCTTCTTCGCATTGCGAACAAGAACCTTGACGATCTCCAAGGATGCTCCCGTCTTATAAGGAAGCTCATCTTTCTGCCACTGCACTACCTTATATACACCGCCGCCAACGGTACCCGCACCGAGCAGAGCGGCCTTCACTACACCATTCTCCATATCTATCTCCATTCTGATGAGAAATATTTATCTTCGTCTGTTCTATCATATTACATACAGATTGTGCAAGCCTTCTTCCCCGACATTTTGCAAATGCCCTACCCTTCACGAATTTCGAAATCGTAAGAAAGCGCAAGATCCATATAGAAAGGCAGATATCCTGCCAGCTCATGCGGAACTGACGGGCCTATTACAGCGAAACCCGCGGCGAAAACCGCCGCGGGTTCGGATATCATCTTAGGTATTCTCTTCAAAGTTACCGGTATAGAGCTGATAGTACTTACCCTTCTGCTCAATCAGAGAGTCATGCGTACCGCGCTCGATGATGCGGCCCTGTTCCAGAACCATGATGCAATCGGAGTTGCGTACGGTCGAGAGTCTGTGAGCAATGACGAAGGTCGTTCTTCCTGCCATCAGCTTATCCATACCATCCTGTACGATCTTCTCTGTACGGGTATCGATTGAGCTGGTTGCCTCATCCAGGATCAGAACCGGCGGATCGGCGATCGCCGCACGAGCGATGGCCAGCAGCTGCCTCTGACCCTGGCTCAGGTTGCCGCCATTGCCGGTCAGCATCGTATCGTAGCCCTTCGGCAGACGACGGATGAAGCCATCGGCATTCGCAAGCTTAGCAGCCTTGATGACTTCCTCCTCTGTTGCATCCAGCTTACCATAGCGGATATTGTCGGCTACCGTTCCCGTGAAGAGATTGGTATCCTGCAGTACGATACCCAGACTGCGTCTCAGATGATACTTCTGGATCTTCTTCACATCCTGATCATCATAGGTGATCGTACCATTCTGAATATCATAGAAGCGGTTGATCAGGTTCGTAATCGTCGTCTTACCGGCGCCGGTAGAGCCTACGAAGGCAATCTTCTGACCGGGCTCTGCATAGAGACACACATCATGAAGGACCGTCTTCTTCTCATCATAGCCAAAGTCTACATGATCGAACACCACATGACCCTTCATGGGAATATATTCTACGGTACCCCTGGAAGGATAAGGATGCTTCCAGGCCCACTGACCGGTACGAGTCTCAGATTCCACAACATTGCCATCCTTATCGTAAGTACAGCGAACCAGAGAGATGCAGCCATTGTCAATCTCAGGCTCTTCATCCAGCATGCCGAAGATTCTCTCTGCACCGGCCAGAGCCATAACGATAGAATTCATCTGCTGACTCACCTGATTGATCGGCATCGCAAAGGACTTATTGAAGGTCAGGAAGCTGACCAGAGCGCCGATCGTCAGCGTAAACTGACCGGAGAGAGCCATCGCACCACCGACGACCGCACAGATAACATAGCTGCAGTTGCCGAGCTGAGCATTGACAGGGCCCAGAATATTCACGAAGGAGTTCGCCTTGCGGGCTGCATCATACAGATCATCATTCAGACGATTGAAGTCATCGATTGCCTGATTCTCATGGCAGAAGACCTTGATGACCTTCTGACCTTCCATCATCTCCTCGATCTCACCATTCACAGCGCCAAGTGCTCGCTGCTGACGAACAAAGTTCGTTCCGCTCATGCCGGCCAGCTTGCCGCTGCAGAAGAGCATAAGAGCTACCATCAGCAAGGATACGATCGTCAGCGGGATACTCAGGCGAAGCATGCAGATCAGAACCGTAATGACCGTCAATCCGCTGTTGATCATCTGAGGGATACTCTGGCTGATCATCTGACGGAGTGTATCGATATCGTTCGTGTACACGGACATGATATCACCATGAGCATGGGTATCGAAGTACTTGATGGGAAGTCCTTCCATATGTACGAAGAGATTGTCCCTCATGCGCTTCAGTGTTCCCTGCGTGACATAGACCATAATGCGGTTATAGGCGAAGGAGCAAGCTACACCAATCACATAGAAGATACATACTCTTAAGATTGCGTGTGCCAGTCCACTGTAATCATTGCTTCCGGCCACAAGCATCGGTTCAATATAGTCATCGATCAGGCTTTGGATGAACATGGTTCCCTGTGCATTCGCAAGAACACTGACAATGATACAGATCACAACCACGATCATATGAACCTTATAGTACTTCATCAGTTCTCCCATCAGACGCTTCATCAGCTTCCCGGGATTATTCACCTTGGGTCTCGGACCACGTCCTCTGCCGCCGCCCGGACCTCTCATTGTTCTAGTCTGCTGTGCCATCAGTTCTCACCTCCCGGCTGATCAAAGTCACCGCCACCCTGCATCTGAGATTCATAGACCTCACGGTAGATGGCATTGCCTGCAAGCAATTCTTCATGGGTTCCGAAACCGTTCACCTCACCATTGTCCAGCACCAGGATACGATCCGCATCCATGACAGAGCTGATTCTCTGTGCGATAATCAGCTTGGTCGTTCCGGGGATCTCCTCGCGGAAGGCCTTACGGATCTTCGCATCCGTCGCCGTATCTACAGCACTGGTACTGTCATCGAGGATCAGAACCTTCGGTTTCTTCAGCAGAGCTCTTGCGATACAGAGTCTCTGCTTCTGACCACCTGATACATTGCTTCCTCCCTGCTCGATAAAGGTCTGATAGCCGTCCGGGAACTGGCTGATAAACTCATCGGCGCAGGCGAGCTTACATGCATGGATACACTCCTCATCCGTTGCATCCGCGTCACCCCAGCGAAGATTATCCAGAATGGTGCCGGAGAAGAGGACATTCTTCTGCAGCACAACTGCCACCTGGTTTCTCAGGGTATCCAGATCATAAGTGCGAACATCCTTACCGCCAACCAGCACACTGCCGTCGGAGACGTCATAAAGCCGGCTGATCAGATTCACAAAAGTCGACTTGGAAGAACCGGTACCTCCGATGATACCGATGGTCTCACCGGATCTGATCTTCAGGTTAATATTCTTCAGAACATTCGCATTACTCTCAGCCTTATAGCGGAAGTTCACATGGTCGAACTCGATGCTTCCATCGGGAACTTCAAAGTCGGGGTTCTCGGGATTGGTCAGATTGCTCTTCTCATTCAGAACCTCTGCGATTCTCTGCGCACTCGCATAGGACATGGTGACCATAACGAAGATCATAGACATCATCATCAAACTTGACAGAATGTTCATACAGTAAGAAAGCAGACTGGTCAGATTACCGGTCGTCAGCGTCGTAGCGCCGGAGCTTACGATCATATGCGCGCCAACCCAGCTGATCAGCATCATACAGGCATATACCGTACCCATCATGAAGGGCATATTCAGAGTGATTCGCTTCTCTGCCTTCACGAACATGTTGTATACGTTCGCGCTTGCCTTCGTGAACTTATCTCTCTCGTAATCTTCACGCACATAGGCCTTCACCACGCGGATCGCGGAGACATTCTCCTGTACGCTGGCGTTCAGGTCATCGTACTTACGGAATACCTGCTGGAAGTACTTGGTCGTCGTGCTCATGATGATTACCAGAACAGTACCCAGGAAGAGAACAGCCACCAGATAGATCGTAGCGATCCGAGGGCTGATATAGAAGGACATACACATAGCGGCAATCAGTGAGATGGGAGAACGCACGAACATTCTCAGGATCATCTGATAAGCCATCTGCAGATTTGTAACATCGGTCGTCAGACGCGTTACAAGGCCTGCCGTACTGTACTTGTCGATATTGGAGAAAGAGAAGGTCTGAATGTTCTCAAACATCGCTTTTCTCAGGTTGCGGGCAAAGCCGGTCGATGCCTTCGCACCGAAGATACCGCCTAAGATACCGAAGGCCAGACCGAATACGGCTGCCACCAGCATCAGACCTCCCACCCGGAAGATATGGCCCATGTCGCCTGTCTTGATACCGTCATCGATGATGGATGCCATCAGGAGAGGAACGATCATCTCCATCACGACCTCCAGAACCATCATGAGCGGCGTCAGAAGCGACGCTGTCTTGAACTCTTTGATCTGAGCTCCTAAGGTTTTGAACATGGTTATATTCCTTTCTTTTATTGATTGCTTTGATGCTGCGCAGATGACTCTGACTGAGCCGCCTCTGAAGCATCCGGTACTTCCGGCCATCCACTGAGCATCAGTTCATTGATCCTGCGCTGAAGTCTGACGAACTCCTTCGCATCTTCCTCTCCGAGCCAGCGAAGCATCGATTCCATATCCTTCACAGCATTCTGGTGCCCCTTCTCAGCCCTTGTCATACCGGCTTCGGTCAGATACACCAGAACCTTCCTTCGATCAGAGGAATCCGGAATCCGCTTGATCCACCCCTTCTTCTCCATACTGGCCAGGGTGTTGGCAATTCTTGCCGTTGACAGCTTCCGATCACAGCTCAGCTCACTGGGTGTCGCCGGATGATGCACTTCCCGAAGGAACCGAAGCACCGCCATCTCTCCACGAAGAGCATCCGGTATCTTATCCTTCTTCGGTCCATGAGGTCTTCCGCACATAATCTGCATATATTCTTCTGCAAGTCCTCTGTAATCCATAAGTACCTCCTTTCTCCAATTACTTCCACTGTTAGCTTTTACCGTGAGTTATTCTACCAGAGTATCCGTCAAAGTCAATCCCCTCTGCTAAAATATTCTGAGAACACAAAGAAGGACCGTTCTTCCGAACGATCCTTCCTGTCTGATTCCTATATAATGCCGGCTACCGGAATCGAACCGGTACGAGTATCGCTACCCGCGGGATTTTAAGTCCCGTGCGTCTGCCAGTTCCGCCAAGCCGGCATGTATGAAAACATACCGTATATACAAATCGAAGCATCCGCAGATGCTTCGACATGTATTCATGGGAGGTGGTGGATTCGAACCACCGAAGCGATACGCAGCAGATTTACAGTCTGTCCCCTTTGGCCACTCGGGAAACCTCCCATTTGCCTTGAGCCTGAGCTCTTGGTAAATGCTGTCGTTCGTCCCGCAGGACCCCCGACAACTAATTCTTATATCACATCTTACAGGAAAATGCAAGCGGTTTTCTGATTTTCTGCCTACTCCTGCTCATTACGGCAGAACTGCAGCAGCTCTCTTGCATTCGCCGTTCGATAGACCGTTGCAGACATTGCCGGAGCGGTAATATCCAGAATACATCCGTCCCGAAGCATGGTGGGAAGCTTGCCCACGTTGTATCCCTTCTCATTGGTCTGCATGATACGGATCCAGGGAGCATTGGGAGCCGTTCCCATCACGCTAAGATCCAGACTGGTCGTCTGCTGGCCCAGTGCCACATTGACCACAACTACTATCTGTTCTGTCTCATCGAAGCGGCCGTAGGCGATCATACGGCTTCCGCTGTAGAGCTTGACCAGTGATCCGGTCCGGCAGGCGCTGTGCGCGGAGTGAATGCCGATTGCATACTTATAGAACTCGATCAGCTGCCAGTCTTCACTGCCCCAGGGGTAGGTTCTTCGGCTGTCAGGATCGGTCCATCCGCAGACGCCGGTCTCATCTCCATAGTAGAGCGTCGGAGCTCCCGGCCAGGTCATCTGCATGATGACAGCCTGTCTCAGAATGCCGTAACGAATTCCCTTACCGGCAGCCTCGCTTCCCTGCCCTTCCAGTCTTCCGATGACCCGGTTCGTCCTGGTCAGGAAGCGGGAATGATCATGATTGTCCAGCTGATTCATGGCGCCGTAAGCAGATCCGTAGGAGAACTTGGCCATATTCCTCTGCATCGTACTCCAGAAGTAGTCGGCATTGCCATCCAGGTCTGCCTTATAACTGTCACTATGCTTCTCCATGCCCGTCAGAAACCAGGTCACCGGTTCCATAAAGGCATCGTAGTTCATTACCGTATCCCACTCACCGCCCTCAAGCCAGGGAGATACATCACCGTAGTGCTCTGCCAGAATGACAGCATCGGGATTGGCTGCCTTGACGGTATCCCGGAATCGCTTCCAGAACTCATGATTGAACTTCAAAGAGTGCCCGAGGTCCGCTGCTACATCCAGCCGCCAGCCGTCCACATGGTAGGGAGGCGATACCCACTTTGCTGCGATGCGAAGAATCTCCTCCTGCAGCGCGATCGATCCTTCATAATTGAGCTTTGGAAGCGTAATATTGTCCCACCAGGATTCGAACTTTCCGGTATCCTCGAACTTGAAGTAGCTGCGATAGCGGCTCTTCGCAGATAACCAGGCTCCCTTTTCTTCCTCAGTCATCCCTGGTTTCTCATAGAGATGTTCATAATCCATCCAGCGATTGAAGGATCCGCAGTGATTGAACACGCCATCCAGAATGATCCGCATTCCTCGGCGATGCACTTCTTCCACAAACTCAGCGAAATATCGATTGCTGGCTTCCAGATTTCCCTGATCCGCGATCCTCTTGCGATACATAGTCGCCTCGGTATTATCCTCTGCATTCAGCGGAACCACAGTGCCGCCATCCTCCGCAATCACAGTCAGATGGGGATCTACATAATCATAGTCCTGCGTATCATACTTATGATTCGAAGGCGATACGAAGATCGGGTTCAGATAGAGGACTTCCACGCCCAGGTTCTGAAGATAATCCAGCTTCTTACGGACACCAACCAGATCTCCGCCGTAAAAGCGGCCGACATCCAGTTCCGCAGGAACGCTGTTCCAGTCTCTGACCTTCTCCACCGGACGCTTCTTGAGATAGACATACTCCCGGTCTTCCACATCATTGCTTCGATCGCCATTACAAAAACGGTCAACGAAGATATGGTACATCACACGCCCCTGCAGCCATTCCGGGATCACATAGCCGGTACGGATAGCAAAGCTGTATTCTTTTTCTGTCTTATAGACCAGACCCCTCTTATCATAGAGACAGACCTCTCCGGTCTTCCGATCCCTGATCTCATAGTAAAAGAACAGGCTCTCGCGTCCCAGGGTGAGCTTCACCCGATGGAAACGGCGGGCGCCATCGATTTCTCCCGGCATCAAGGCCAGGCGTTCTTTCCCGTGAATCAAAGTAATCTGCACGTCATCCTCCGCGGCAGCCTGAAACCGGAGAAGGACTTCTTCCCCGGCTTTCGGCTGAACCGGACAACGAAACATCGGCGTCTCGTCCGTAAAATAGTACTTTCGGTTCATGGTTTCATACTCTTCTTATGCTCTATTCTCAAATAATGCTTCAAATTCCTGCTGGTTGATCTTCTCCTTCGCAAGAAGAAGCGCTGCGCTGGCATGAAGCACGTCCATATGATCCGTCAGAATCTGCTTCGCCTGATCATATGCCTGATCGATCAGAGACTTGATCTCCGCATCGATCAAAGCAGCCATCTGCTCACTGTAACCCCTGGTATGCCCAAGGTCACGTCCCAGAAAGACAGAGCTATCCTCGTCTCCCAGGTGGAGCATGCCCACCTTGTCAGACATACCGTACTTGGTCACCATACGGCTGGCCAGGTCCGTTGCCTGCTTAATATCCTGAGATGCACCCGTCGTGATATCGCCGAAGATCAACTCTTCTGCAATGCGTCCGCCCAGATCCACCATCAGCTGCTGTTTCATCTTGGTCTTCGTCAGGAACATCTCGTCCTTCTCCGGAAGAGGCATCGTGTATCCGGCTGCCCCCATACCGGTCGGAATGATCGATACGGTATGTACCGGTCCCACCTCGGAAAGTACATGGAACAGGATCGCATGTCCGGACTCATGGTAAGCAGTGATCTTCTTCTCCTTCTCGGAGATCAGATGGCTCTTCTTCTCAATGCCGATACCTACCTTAACGAAGGACTGATCGATATCCGCCTGTACTACGTAACTGCGATTGCTCTTAGCTGCGAGGATCGCAGCCTCATTCATCAGGTTCTCCAGATCCGCACCGGTAAATCCTGCCGTCGTCTGTGCCACCCTTGCAAGGTCCACATCCTCAGCCAACGGCTTATTCTTCGCATGCACCTTGAGGATCTCCTCTCGTCCCTTCACATCCGGACGTCCAACCATAACCTTGCGGTCGAATCGTCCCGGTCTCATGATAGCGGGATCCAGAATATCCACGCGGTTGGTCGCTGCCAGAACGATGATGCCGGAATTCGCACCGAATCCATCCATCTCCACCAACAGCTGATTCAGCGTCTGTTCTCTCTCATCATGACCGCCGCCCATACCGGAGCCTCTCTGGCGTCCGACAGCATCGATCTCATCGATAAAGACGATACAGGGAGCATTCTTCTTCGCATCTGCGAACAGATCACGCACACGGGATGCACCGACACCGACAAACATCTCCACAAAGTCCGAACCCGAGATACTGAAGAAGGGAACACCGGCTTCTCCGGCAATCGCCTTCGCCATCAGCGTCTTACCGGTTCCGGGAGGGCCTACCAGCAGGACACCCTTAGGGATCCGGGCACCCAGACGATTGTACTTCTGAGGATCCTTCAGGAAGTCAACGATCTCCTGAAGATCCTCTTTCTCTTCGTGAAGACCCGCGACCTGATCGAAAGTGATCCCCGTATTGCCGATACTCATGATGGCGCGGCTCTTCCCGAAATTCATCATCTGATTGCCGCCGCCGGCACCATTCTGCATCGCACGGATCAGCATAAATACCAGCATACCAACCACTGCAGCCATCAAGAGCACAAGCAGGATCTGATCGGTCGTAACATAGGGGGCCACGTCATCCATCGTATAGGCCAGGCTATGCTCCTGCAGGATCTCCGTCACTTCGTTGACATCGGCTGTGTTAAAACTGTTCGTCGTCGTTCCGGCCACATAGATGACCGTACCGGTGGGAACCTGGGCATTCTGCGTAATCTCAACGGAAGTCACAACACCGCTGTCTACCGCCTGAACGAAGTCCTGATAGGTCACAGCCGTTACGTTGCTGCTTCCGAAGAGTCCCGTTCCGCCATAGCAGAAGAAGAGGAAGATGCCCAGAAAGATCAGGTAGATCAACATACCCGGAATTCTTCTGTTTTGCTTCACAATAAAGTCTCCTTATTCCATTATATTCTATCCGCTTTCGCGGATCCCGACTCTTAGTCGAGCTCAACCACACCCACATAGGGAAGGTTGCGGTACTTCTGCGCATAGTCCATGCCGCATCCTACCACGAACAGATCCTCTACCTCGAAGCAGGTATAGTCCACGTGAACCTCATGATGCACACGGCGGCTGGGCTTATCAAGAAGCGTGCAAAGCTTCAGGGATGCGGGCTTTCTCTGCTCCATCAGCTGGATCAGATAGGACAGGGTATTACCGGAATCGATGATATCCTCGATGATCATGACATCTCTGCCCTCGATCGGTTCATCCAGATCCTTCGCCAGACGAACGATTCCCTTGGATACCGTTCCGGAGCCATAGCTGGAACAGCTCATGAAGTCCATCGTTACGGGAACAGTCAGACGCTTCGCAAGCTCGGTCAGCAGAAATACACTGCCCTTCAGGATACAGAGCAGATGCAGGTTCTTGCCCTCATAATCCTTACTGATCTGTGCTGCAACCTCATCGATTCTGCGAGATACCTCTTCTTCGCTGATCAACACGCTAATCTTTTCTGCCATGATACTTCCTCCTTCATTCACGGTACTCTGCCGTTACGGCCAGGATCTTCTCAGTCTTCTCTGTCACCTGGTATGCCGCATTCATTCTGTGTCCGACGATCCATAGCACATGATCCTCTGCATCTACCAGCAGCGGAATCTGATCTCTCTGCCCTGCCGGTATCCCCTCATCGATCATCCATCGGCGAACTTCCTTGTGTCCTCCGCCTGCAAGAGCGAACCGATCGCCGCTCTTACGTGCCCGAATCTGCACAGTACCTTTGATTTTAGCATAGTCAAACCATTTCGTATACTTATTTTCGGGGATTTTTTGTCCGGAATAATCAAAGATTTCCGTACGTATCGTCCACACAGAAGACAGATCTGCATGTCCGGCCTTCCCTATATTGCCATTGTCCTTTTGCTTCCTGCAGAATCTCAGCACATCTTTTTCCCCATATACAGCAAGGCCGTAGGGAAGATCAAGCTTCCTTCCCGCATCCCCTAAGACCAGGTGATCCAACGCCTCCAGATGTCTCGATGTGATATCTCTGGCAGCCCCCGCGCACATCTCTGCGCTTCTCTGCAGGATCCGTCCCCGCAAAGCGGTCGGCAGTCCCCGCAGGGTCACCTTAGAAACCAGAAGATCCTCCCCATCCCGAAAGATGCAGCTCTGCATCAGGCGCTGCGCTTCGCTTTCAAGGTAATCATCCAGCTCTCTGACCTGTGCCGCAAGGCTGCTGATATGCTCTACACTTCGGACATTAACCTTCTCCGTCATCCAGGGGACCAGTTCCCGACGAATCCGGTTCCTGGTATATTCATCAGAGGCATTGCTTCCATCCTCGATCCAGTCCTGCCCTGCCTGCTGCAGCCAGGCAGTAATCTCACTGCGGCGCACAAAAAGGAGCGGGCGAATTCGGTTCCCATGGACAGCGGGGATTCCTCCCAATCCGCGAATCCCGGTCCCCCGGCACAGATTCATCAGCACTGTCTCTGCCTGATCATCCATATGATGAGCCAGAGCAAGGATAGCCCCGTCCCGGGCACACACATCATCCAGCATCCGATAGCGAAGGATCCTGCCCGCCTCCTCCCAGGAGCTTCCATGTTCCCGGACATAGGACGGTACATCGACAAAGCAGAGCTCAAAAGGGATGCCCAGCCGTTCGCACAGCTTCCGGGCAAAAGCAGCATCCCGGTCTGCCTCCTCCCCACGAATCCCATGATGGACATGGACTGCTGAAAGCCGATATGTCAGGGAAGTCCTAAGCCTGGCAAGACAAAGGGTCAGACACACGGAATCTGCCCCGCCGCTGAGCCCCAGAACAACATGGTCACCGGCCGCAATCATATGATTGTCCTGAATTACTTTCTTCACGTTCAGATACAGGTCCATAGCAGATTCCCCCTTTCTTATACAAACATATGCCTGCAGATTCCTCTGCAGGCATATCTCAGATTCATATTCCGGCTACTTCGCTTTCACCACAGTCTCATCAGGATTCACCAGTCCCAGTTTCTCTCTCGCCATCTCTTCAATATACTGACGAGTCTGAACATAGGCCTTCGACTCTTCCAGATCTTCCGAGCGCTCCTGCTCCTGCTCCAACTGCGTCTGGAGAGAAGCCACCTGAGCGGAATATCTGGCGTCCTGCGCCCTCAGTGTATGCGTCTGATAGAGCATGGCAAATGCCAGGCATACCATCGCCATCGTGATGACCAGAACACTGACCTTCATCTGAAAACGGCTCTTACTCTTCTTCGACTTCTTACTGCGCTTTGCCAATTGTATCCCCACCTTATCCTTGTCACTTACCCGGATCCATGTCACAGGTACTATTATCTTATCCGTTTTTTATCTGTATTGCAAGAGGGGAATCAAAAAGATCGGTCATTCGACCGATCTTTTTGATTCACAGATACCGGAACATGTCCTTCGCTTCATCCTTCTTCGTGGTCTCCTTAATCTCCAGGACTTCCACGCGCACTGCCTTATTGCCGAATCCAATCTCGATGACATCACCGATCTTCACATCCTGAGAAGCCTTGGCAACCTTATCATTCACTGTCACACGGCCGGCATCACAAGCCTCGTTCGCAACCGTACGCCTCTTGATCAGGCGGGACACCTTCAGATACTTATCTAGTCTCATAGAATAACTCCTGTTATGCGTTCACGGCTTCCTTCAGGGCCTTGCCGGCTCTGAACTTGGGAACACTGGCTGCTTCGATGACCATGGTCTCTCCGGTCTTGGGATTGCGGCCTTCCCTGGACTCTCTCTGGGTAATCTCGAAGGTTCCGAAACCAACCATCTGTACCTTACCGCCATTCTTCAGTTCATCGGTAACAACATCGGTGAACACCTTCAAAAACTTCTCTGCATCCTTCTTGGAGATGCCTGCTCTCTCTGCCACTGCAGAGATCAGTTCATTCTTATTCATGTCATCTACTCCTTCGGCACATCTATGCTCCGTAAGCTTTCTGCTATTCCTTCAAAGCTTCACGTATATTCATACAATTTCGTCTGTTTTCTTATATCAGACGTCCGCGTATCAATATAATCTCTCCGCAAAAGTTTGTCAAGAAGATAACAGAGGATTCTTTATGAAGTTCAAACTTCTTATCAAAGATCCCCCGGATGAGCATTTACAAGCAGGTCAAACCTCCCTATCCGTCATCAGCTGATCGAATTCCTCCAGCAGTTCTCCGAAGTAGTCGAGCGCCTGCGCCACCGGGGTCTTCGTCGTCATATCCACGCCGGCCATCTGAAGCAGGGTGATTGGATCCGCAGAGCAGCCGCCCTTCAGGAAGTTCAGGTAAGCTTCCACTGCGGGCTTTCCTTCCCGAAGGATCTTCTGTGACAGCGCGATTGCCGCAGAGAAGCCGGTCGCATACTGGTACACATAGAAGTTATAGTAGAAGTGAGGGATTCTTGCCCACTCGATGTCGATCTCATGATCCACACAGATCTCCGGACCATAGTACTCACGGTTGAGTTCCCGGTATCTGGCCGACAGAACGTCTGCCGTCAGCGTCTCGCCCCGCTCGGACATCTCATAGATGTCCCGCTCGAACTCCGCGAACATCGTCTGACGGTAGAGTGTGGTGCGGAACTGCTCGAGGAAGTAGTTCAGAAGCACAGCGCGCTCCTTCTTATCCTCTGTCTCCCGCAGCAGGTACTGCATCAGCAGCGCCTCATTACAGGTGGAGGCCACCTCTGCAACAAAGATCACATAGTTCGAGTAGACCTGCGGCTGATAGGTGTGGCTCAGATAAGAGTGCATGGCATGTCCCATCTCGTGGATCAGGGTAAATGCACTGTCCAGGTTGTCCTTGTGATTGAGCAGTACATAGGGATGCCCCTGGGTGAAGCTGCTGTAGGCACCGGAGCGCTTCCCCTGATTCTCATAGATATCCATCCAGCGGTCCTCGAAGGCCTGCGTCAGCACGCGGCTGTATTCTTCGCCGAAGATCTGTGTGGTATCCAGCACCATCCGCTTCGCTTCCTCGAAAGGAATCTCTCTTGTGCTGTTGGGTACCAGAGAGACATACAGATCGTGCATATGAAGCTTGCTGGTTCCCAGAAGACGTCTCCGGATCTCCATATAGCGATGCATCGGTGCCATGTGATCGTGGACCGACTGAATCAGATTGTCATATACAGATACCGGAACTTCATTGCGGCTCAGCGCGGCTTCCCTGGCCGAAGGGTACTTTCTTGCGCGGCTGAAGAAGATGCCCTGGCGCACCTGCCCCTGCAGCATAGATGCAAAGGTATTGCGGTACTTCTCATACTGCTCATAGAGATTGTGGAAAGCATTCTTTCGCAGACACTCATCCGTGCTCTCCATCAGAGAGATAAAGGAACCATTCGTCACCTCATGGGGCTTCCCCTCCACATCCCAGGCCGTATTGAACTTCAGGTCCGCATAGATCAGAGAGGTGTAGATCTCTTCCGGTGCATCCGCAAGCTCAGATATACCGGCCAGCAGCTTCTCCTCTGCAGCACTCAGCGTATGCTCCCGCTGACTTTTCTTTCGATCGAAGAACCTGCGATAGAGCTCCAGTTCCTTCTTCTCGGCATAGAGTTCCTCCATCCTTGCATCGGAGATCTCCATCATCTCAGGATCACTGAAAGCGGTCTCACTCTCCGCCTGAGCAAGCCATGAAAAGAGCCGTCCCTTTCTCGCCTGCGCATCCGTGTTCGCCGTATCCTCATCTGCACGAAGGCTCGCATAGCCGATCAGGCGCAGCAGTCTCCGGGTGTACGCCTCATCGGTCTGCAGATACTGATACATGGACTCCCCGCTGTCTGCCAGATGTCCCTGATACTTCAGGACCGCTGCCGGGTACTCTTCCTTCACTGCCTCGAACTCCTGCTCCCAGTCTGCGGGAGCCGCAAACAGATCCTCTACCGACCAGGTCGTCTTCGGATCCACTTCCTCTCTTCTTGGAATTGCACTTACTGTCTTCGTCATCTCGATTCTCCTATATCATCGATCTCCGGGATCGGTCATGGTTTATCAAACGCTACTATTGTATCACAGATATGGCTTTTCAGAAGGAGAAATTCCCAATATAATGAGAAGGGCGGATCTTCCGCCCAAAGAAATACCCCATGGAAAGGAAGAGACCAGGATGAGCACACACTACCATGCCTTCCAGGCAAGAGGCTTCGCCTTCTCGATCTACGAACCGCAGGTGGAGCAGTGGCACAGCCACTTCGCAGGATTCGATCCGGCGCAGATTGCCGCCACACTGCACCTGACCTACGATGAACACTATCTCTATCTGACATATCTGTGGAATGACTACCGTCTTCGTCTGAGCGATGGCGTTCTGGAACGCCTGGGCGGTTTGATTCAGGATCCTGCCATCACAGGAACCACCGATACCCCTGATGCCCGTTGGACAGACGAGCTATTCTTCAATGAATGCATGAGCATCTACCATCACCTGGCATACACCGCAGCCTATCCCCGGAAGCTGTCCGGGACCTGGGTCCCCAGTGCTCTGCTCGAGGGCGGTGCCGCAAGGAACGACCGGCGCCCCGACCCACTCCTGACCCCCTTCGCCGCAAGATTCTCCGAACATATGGAGGATCTTGCGCTGGCCTGTGAGCGCCTGCAGGGAAGAAAGCTTGCGCAAGGAGATGTCTCCTATCAGTTCTCCCCCTTCCCCGAAGTTCCCGTACAGATCATCTTCTGGGACCGAGATGAGGACTTCCCGGCTCAGGTACAGGTTCTGGCTGACCCGAACTCCGTCGACTACATGCACCGCGAGACCATCGGCTGCATCGTCTCCGACCTCTTAGAGCGGATTCAGCTGGCGGCCGATCTGCTCACCGGCGATGCCCTGCTTCTGCGCCCCCACCACGGCATGTGCATGGCCTACTTTCAAGGCAAGGGCTACAGTGAAGACTTTACGGCTCACATGACAGAGACACTGGCGAAGATGGCCCGCAGCAACCCTTATGTCTTCCTCAATATATCAGCCGACACGCTCTGCACCCACTGCCCCTTCCTGAGACCCGGCGGCAAGTGTGAAAGTCAGGATAAGGTCTGCCGCTATGACAGAGAAGTGCTTGCTATGTGCAAGCTGCCCGAAGGCTCCGTCCTGCGGGCCAGACAGTTCCGCAAGCTCGTGAAGGACCGCATCCTCACTCCCGGCGCCCGCGAGAGCATCTGCGGAGACTGCAGCTGGAACAAACTATGCAGATAAAACAAAATCGAGCCCGGGCGGGCTCGATTTCTATATTCTTATTAAAGATTTCCATAAACAGACTTTCAGTGAAAATATGGTGTAATACAAATCTGCCACGTGATTCCAAAAACAAACAACGATAGAATCACTATTTGTATAAGCCCCATTTTCGTCGATATACGGTATGAAAACTCCTCCTTACCAAGAATAAAATTCAAGAGGACCGGAACAAAAAGCAATGATCCAATCAACAAAAAATCTTCCGGAAATCCATACATATAATATATCCTCCTCTTAACCTTGTTCCTTAACCACATCTCCATTGTTATAGAAGATATATTGTTTTTTACCATATGTTACTGTTGATCCCTTTCCGCTTTCTAAATTAGCAGATAAACTTACGCTTCCACTAGCCCCAATACTGATTGATATAGACGATACCCCACTATTACTAGTTGAATGTGCATAAGAGTCTCCAACGCGAACACATGCAAATTTTGTATTTTCAACGGCCGGAGTGATTGTATATGTTATATAGCCCTTTTTCGCCCATACCCAACTGGCTCCCTGCTCATCCATAAGATAGCTTTTGAACTTCGTAACAATTTTGTTCGAGTTTAACGAGTAGTCGATACCATAATGGCTATTATCTGATGTTGCCGTTATTGTTTTATAGGATGTTCCTGCTGTACGATAATATGTAATCTCTGATACTAATCCGCTCTTCTTCGCACCTATCGAAACACCTTTTTTATTCATAGCAGCCAAACCAAGTGCCATACAATCTGTACCCAAACCTGTAGGTGTCTTATCCTAACTCCAAGAATACTTAACGCAATATAATCCCGTCTTATGAGTAGAACACGATAATGTTGCTGACAATTTCGGTGCTGTTGCCGACAATACCTCTGCATACGAAATCTTCCCATTTATATATTTTTTTAACAGTCTAATCTCATGAGAAGAATATCCATAGCCACGCAATTGCATGGTGCTCTCTTGTGCTCGTTTATCGAATGATTTTTTATATTCATCTACGATTTTTCTACTTTTACCAATAGATACACCTTTTATCTCCCCAATAATCATATCAATTTCTGATATTTCTAATACAGATTCAACGGTGTTACTCCTGATTGATGTAGATGCTGCGAAAACAATATTAGCCGGCAGTAAAAACAGAATACATACCATCATCGCTATTTTTTTTCATTCAATATCCCCTTTCTTTTTAAAATGACTGACAATTTATTCGTAACATTGATTTTATACCGTTAACTAAAGTTTGTCAACTACTTTATACATGTTTTCAACAGTGCCGGATCCGGAAGCTTCTCTCATCCGCCTCCACCGGAATCTCCTTCATCTCGATCTCATCGATCTCAATATATCTTCCATGCCGAATCGTCTGGATCACCTGGGCGATCTCCAGGGAGGTTCCCTGGATCTCCATCTCCACACTGCCATCCCAGCAGTTCGCCACCCAGCCGGTCAGGTTCATGGCCTGCGCCGCATAGGATGCCGTATAACGGAAGCCCACACCCTGCACACCGCCCTTGAACAGGTATCTTCTCCGAATGATCTTTCTCTCGCCCATCACATCCTCCTACAGCCAGTAAGCATTCTCCCGTCGTTCCGCAAGCTTCTTCGTGAACATCTCTGCGAAGGCCAGATACTTCGGGTCATTCATGTGCTTCGAGTGAGAGGGACATCCCTGAATGCAGCGGAAGCAGGAGATGCAGGCATCGCTGATCGTGCGTCCATCCAGAGAGATTGCCCCTACCGGACAGTCCATCGCACACATGCCGCAGCCATTGCAGGATTCATCTGTCAACGGACGGAAGCTTCCGCCATGTCCGCCCTCCTTATAAGGACGATTGCCCGGAAGCTCCGGTTCCGACAGATCATCTGCCGCAAGTCTGGCAAGAACTTCCCTTGCGAACTCTTCATCCTCCTTCATGTCCGCCGCGTTCGGACGTCCTTTCTGAATATCGCCAAAGGTATGCTGACCGACCAGAGCTGCACCCGCAATCACCCGGAAGCCCTGAGCCTTCATCTGATCCGCAAGCTCCAGGAGCGCGTCATCGTAGTGCCGATTGCCATAGGTCACCGTCACGATACAGAGTGTATTCGTCCCATGGAAATGCTCAAACCGCTTCGAAGCCCCCTCATAGATTCTTCCGCCGTATACCGGTGCCCCGATGACCACCAGCTCCTCCGGGCCGAAGGTCACATCCATCAGATAGGGGTCCGGCAAAGTTACATCGAACAGACCGATCCGCTCCGAGAATACTCTGGCAATCGAACAGACAGAGCGCATATTGGTTCCGGTCGCCGAGAAATAGATTGCTGTCGTCTTTACAGGTCTCATCCTTCTATCTCCTTCCAGTGAAGAGAAAATGGCGGGACAAAGGATCTGTCCCTGTCCCACCATTCGGTTACATCTCATATTCTGCGTTACATCAGATTATCTGGTAGCAAACAGCTCGCGAATGAAGTCGAACATCTCAGCCTCTTCATTGAAGCGTCCCAGATACATATAGTTGCCCATAGCGCCGGACAGAGCTTCCGGAACCGGCCCCTCCATACAGATCACATGGCCATACTTTGCCATGATCTCCTCGTGGCTATAGATGAAGTCGCGGCCGAAGCGGCGGCTGCCGAATCCACAGTAGTAGTGCTGACCCTGAGGCAGATCGGTATAATCCTTCACGATCATGTCAGCCCAGATCTTATATACATTGGTGGAGTTAGCGAAATTGTGCATGTCGGGGGATACACCGCCGGAAGGACGCATATTCACCTCAAGACCAACGATCTGGCCGGCCTTACCCAGACCTTCCTGATCTTCCTGCAGGCGGAAGAATTCCCAGTGAACGAAACGGCTCTTCACATCGAAGGCCTTGATGCAGGCACGTCCTGCCTCGCGCAGATCGGGTGCCAGATCCTTCACCATATAGAAGAAGCTGTTATCGTTGTTGTTCACGATATCCATGATACTCATCGCGGATACATTGCCGGACTCGAAGATCGGCTCACCCTTGCTGTTGATGATAGCATCATAGGAGCAAACCACACCCTTGACGCACTCTTCCATGATATACTGCTCATCATGCTTGTCTGCATAGAAGGCTTCCAGTTCCTGCTCATCATGCAGCTTGTGGGTATCGCTTGCACCAACACCGTTATCGGGCTTCACGATTACGGGATATCCCACCTCAGCAGCGAAGGCCTTGCCGTTCTCCAGAGTATCTACCAGATGGTAGCGAGCGGCAGGGATACCGGCCTTCTTGTAGTAAGCCTTCATCGCAGACTTATACTTGCTCTTGGTCATATCTACGCTGTGGAAACCCGTGTTGATATTGAAGTCATCGCGCAGCTTGGCATCGCGCTCCAGCCAGTACTCATTGTTGCTCTCCAGCCAGTCAATGCGGCCATGCTTGAAAGCGAAGAAAGCAACCGCACGATATACTTCATCATAGTTCTCCAGAGAGCTTACCTTGTAGTACTCTGCCAGAGCATCGCGCAGTTCCGGCTTCAGATCATCGTAAGGGCAATCGCCGATACCCAGCACATTCACGCCGTTATTCTTCAGCTCAGCGCAGAAGTGGTAGTAGTTCTCGGGGAAATTCGGGGAGATAAATACAAAGTTCATAACATTCTCCTTTTTCTTATCTTATACAGTGAAATTACTGCTTGCTATCTCTCGTCTAACAGGTAAGGCAGATAATAATTCACCTGCTTGTACCACCAGGGCCAGTCATGGTTCACATCAGATCCCCACAGGTCTACCCAGGTCGGGATGCCTCTGCGATCCAGCACTTCCTTCAGCTTGTTGGTGCTATCGATCATCAGGTCCTCCCAGGCACCGGTACCGGCACAGATCACGCACTTATTATTGCGGTAGCGCTCCATCCAGGGATGATTGTAGGGCATGTTCGCCAGGAACTGGATGGGGGAATTGTCATAGGTCAGGTTATCATTGTAATCACCGAAGGAATCGGTGGTCTCATACAGACCGCTCAGCGACAGATTGCGGTCGAAGAGATCGGGTCTGCGATAGTACAGAGTTGCTGCGTGCATCGCACCCATGCTGCATCCGAAGGTCATGATACCGGGGCCGGCATTCAGGCGTCCCTGACGATCATTGAGGGAATGGATGCGGGGAACCAGTTCCTCGCAGATATAGTTGATCCAGCGCTCATGCTGCTCGATACGATAGCGGGGATTGCCTCCCTTATCCGAATAAGTCTCCTTATCGATCGTATCAATGGAGAATACCTGAACATCTCCTCTCTCAATTCGGTCAGCGAACACGTCCGTCATATGGAAGTTCTCGAAGTCGAAGAATCTTCCATCCTGGCAGGGGATGAACAAAACGGGCTTGCCGGCATGTCCATATACCTTGAATTCCATGTCCCGGTTCAGGGAACGGCTATATTCCTTAAAGTACTCAGTCTGCATATATTACTCCTTCCGCAGGCCGGAACGGATCCGAGGTCCTCAGACCGCCGCCTGTCTCTTTCTGATCTTAGTCTTCCCGGATGCGCAGCGCCCGCATAAAGATGGGAATCTGCTTCTCCCAGGATGCTTCACAATGGGAGCCTCCGGATACGATCCTCAGACAGGTATCCGCACCGCGGATAATCATCTCCTGATTGATCTGTCCGAGCAGGCTCATCGTATAACCGCGAAGTTCCCGCATCTCTTCGCTTCCCATATCCATATAGATCCGGGTATTCGGGAGAAAGTCTCCCATACGCCGAATATCACTCAGAATTCCCGCGTGTCCTACATAGACGCTGGGCGACAGAGCTGCCGCTCTCGAGAATACTTCGTTATACTTCGTTGCTGCATAGATGGACATCAGCCCGCCCATCGAACTTCCACCGATATAGGTATGTTCACGATCGGGAATCGTCGGGAACTCGCGATCGATCATCGGCTTCAGTTCCTCTGCCATCCAGCGCATAGTAATGTCGCCCTGTCCCCGGGTGAAGCCATAGTGCCACTCTGCCTCATCATAGGGGGAATACTCTTCCAGACGGCGCACACCCTCATGATTGCAGTCCACGCCAACCACCATCAGAGGAAGACCTGTTCTCTCCAGATACTCCAGCATCCCCCAGCTCTTCCCGTAGGTTGCCGTGGAATCCAGGAATACATTATGTCCGTCGAACATATACAACACAGGGAAATGCTCTCCCTCGTGTCCGTCCGGCACATAGATAAACAGGCGTCTGGGCTCCGATGCCAGCTCCTCCGGTACCGCAAGATATCTCTCTGTCAGCATGATTTATGCCTCCTATCATACACTACTTCAACGTATTTTTCTATATCTACTTCTTCCAGGTTCCCGGATGGAAGAGAATGATCATCGGCCAGATCTCCAGACGTCCCATCAGCATATCGAGCATCAGCACGATCTTGGACAGGACAGAGAACTCTGAGAAGTTGCCTGCAGGGCCCACCATACCGAGACCCGGTCCGATATTGTTCAGAGTCGCAGCCACCGCAGTGAAGGAATCCGTCAGCTCGAATCCATCCAGTGTGATGATCAAAAGCGAGATCATAAAGATGAAGATATAGACCATCAGAAAGACATTCGTAGTACGGAGGGTCTCCCTGTCCACAGACTTGCCATCCAGCTTAACCACTTTAACTCTTCTCGGATGAACCTGCTGAGCGATCTCATTCAGCCCTTCCCTTGCATACATCAAGATACGAGACACCTTAATGCCGCCGCCGGTACTGCCGGCACAGGCACCGACAAACATGATACATACCATCATGCACCGGGCAAACTGCGGCCACTGATCAAAGTCCGTCGTCGCATAACCGGTTGTCGTCATCACAGAAGCAACCTGGAAGGCCACCTGCTGCAGATTATGAAGCAGGCCGCCATCTGCTGCCGTAAGGCATGCGGTGATCAGACCCACAGCCCCCAGGTAGATAATCAGGTACCAACGGACTTCCTCCATCGCCAGAGCGTCCTTGGGCTTGCGGATCAGCAGATAGTAATAGAAAGTAAAGTTCACACCGAAGAGGAACATGAACACCGTGATAACATTCTGAAGGTACACCGAATAGCTTCCGATGCTGTCTGCCTTCACGCCGAATCCGCCGGTGCCGGCCGTACCGAAGGCATGGCAGAGCGTCTCAAAGAGAGGCATCCCGCCGGCAAGCAACAGCACGATCTCAATCAAGGTCATCGCAATGTAGATAGCATAGAGCATGAAGGCCGTCTGCTGTACCTTGGGAACCAGCTTACCAACCGAAGGACCCGGGCTCTCTGCCTTCATCAGATTCATATAGGATCCGCCTGCCTTCGGAAGGATCGCAAGCACGAATACCAGGACGCCCATACCACCGATCCAGTGGCTGAAGCTTCTCCAGAACAGATTGGCATGGGACAGAGCCTCCACGTCCGTCAGGATACTGGATCCCGTAGTCGTAAAACCGGAGATGATCTCAAAGAGAGCATCATAATAATGGGGGATATCCCCCGTCAGATAGAAGGGCAGGGCACCGATCAGACTGAGAATGATCCAGCAAAGGGCAACGGCCACCAGACCTTCCCTCGCATAAAAGATATGGGATCTCGCTTTCTTCCCCCGGAAGAGCACACCAAGCGCCAGGCAGACTGCCGCAAGCACCAGATAGACCAGCGCATGCATATTCTCCCCATAGAGGAAGCCAACCAGAGCAGACGGCAGGAACAGTACGCCTTCCAGTGAGATGACCCATCCAACGATCACAGCTATAATTGACAGATTCATTCTGCAACTTTCTCCATTTCCATGTTACTTCTCAAGGATATCCAGAATATCATCCATACGCTTGATGGTAGTGACAACGATCACCGTGTCTCCCTTCATCATCATATCCCGCCCGCCGGGAGTGATGACCTGATCGCCTCTTACGATACAGCAGACCAGCAAGCCCTTCTTCATCTTCAATTCCTGCAGCGGCTTCCCCGTAATACGGGAATCTTCCTTGATCGTGAATTCCAGTGCCTCTACCTGGTTATCTACCAGCTGATATACAGACTCGATCTCACTGCAGTAAGAATCACTCATCGAATTATTCATAGAGCGAACATACTGCGTGATATACTCTGCCGTGATCGTCATGGGAGATACGATGCTGCCGACCGGAAGCTCCATCGCCAGATCATTGAGAGATACACGATTGTTCTTCGTGATCTTCTTGCATCCGGGAGCGATCTTATTCGCATAGAGAGACAGGAACATATTCTCCTCATCCATATTCGTGAGAGCAACGAAGGCATCCATCTGCTCCAGATTCTCTTCCTTCAGGAGGTGATGCTCTGTCGCATCCGCACAGATCACATTCGCATCCAGACATTCACTCAGCCATTCACAGTGCTCACGGTCCTTATCTACGATCTTCACGGAGATACCGTTGGGGGTCAGACGCTTGGTCAGATAGTAGCCGATCTTGCTTCCGCCGATGATCATCACATCCTTCAAAGGGCGAACCGGCAGACCCACACCGCGGCAGAACTTACGAATCTCCTTCGGAGGAACAACGGTATAGATCATATCACCTGTATGCATCACCGTACGGCCATTGGGGATGATGACCTGCTTCTCATGAACCAGCGCACAGACCAGAGCCACACGATTGAACTTCTGCGCGAACTCGATCATATTCATCCCATCCAGAGGAGAATCCTTGGGGATCTCCAGCTGAAGCATATCCACCTTGCCCTTCGCGAAGGTATCGATCTCCGTAGCAGAGGGCACCTGAATCAGCTGAGAGATCGTCTTCGCGGTAGACGCATCCGGATTGATGATCAGGGAGATGTCCAGACACTGGCGCAGATAAGCCCGCTCCTCAAAGTACTCAGGATTGCGGACACGGGCAATCGTACGGCAGTTATTCACCTTCTTTGCAATCAGGCAGCTCAGCAGATTGATCTCATCTTGACCGGTAACAGCGATGAAGAGGTCTGCGTTCTGAATGCCTGCCTCCTGCTGCGTACGAATACTGGTACCGCTTCCCACAAAGCCCTGGATATCCAGGTCATTCAATGCCGCCTGCAGACGGTCCGCATCCTGATCGACCATGGTGATATCATGGCCTTCCTCCACCAGATGCTCAGCGACCTTATAACCCACCTTGCCGCAGCCGATAATAATAATGTTCATTCTATCCATTCTCCGTTCCGCTGCATCTAAGCAGCAAAATAGCGATCATCTTGTCGGGCACATATTCACCCATATTACCCATATCATAATAACAATTCGCAGGAAACGCAAGAAAAAAAGAAAAGCCCGACTCCACACATGGAATCAGGCAATAAAAAAGAGCAGGTAGCGGGAATCGAACCCGCGTATCCAGCTTGGAAGGCTGGTGTTCTACCATTGAACTACACCTGCATAAAATAAGTGCCCAGAGCCGGAATCGAACCAGCGACACACGGATTTTCAGTCCGTTGCTCTACCAACTGAGCTATCTGGGCATCCTTCGCAGCATTGCCACGAACATTGTTTATGATACATCGACATAGATTGAATGTCAAGCGATTTTGTGAATACCCATAAAGCACGAACTTCATTTTTACTTCTTCCGGAATACCCACAGCTTACTGATCAGATAGTTCCCAACCAACACCATGACCTGCGCTGCTACCTTCACGATCAGAGCATTCTGATGGAGCATCTCCACAAATACCAGAATCACAGCCTCCTCCATCACAAGTGTCAGCACGCGCCCTCCGTAGAACTCCGCTGCCTGACGCATCAATGCCGCAGCCCCCTCCACCCTCGCCCGGAAGACCCAGATACTGTTGGTAACGTAGGCAAAGAGGACTGCAAGGAACCAGGAAATTACATTCGCAATCAGAGCATGGCATCCGCTAAGTACCAGTGCTGCATAGCTTCCGATACTGACCACCGTAGTCAGACCGCCAAAGAGAAGATAGAGCAGGACCTCCCGATTCTTCTGATAGAATGGCTGGAAGAGCTTACATCCCGGAAGTTCAAAGATTCGATCAAATATATCCTTCTTCTGATCCATATAACACCGCTTTCTATAAAAGGGGAGAGTCCCCGGCTTACAGGCACTCTCCCCTACAGATTCATCAATCGTTCTCTTACTCAGCCTCGGTCTCCGTCTCAGCTTCAGTGGCCTCAGTCTCTGCTACTTCGGTCTCCTCAGCCTCCTCGGTCTCCTCTTCGAAGATCTTATCGGTGATCGTAACCTCTGCCCACTTGGTCTCATCTACCGTGAAGGTCTGAGCATCTGCAGACCACTCGGTATATACGGAATTGAATGCCTCAGTCTCCTTCTCATCGATCAGGCTCTCACGCTCGGTCTCGGTTGCATCCTCATCCAGATCGTTCAGCTTCCTTACAATATACCATCCGTCTTCATTCACTTCGATATAGGATACCTCGCCGACTTCCAGATTCTGAGATACGGTATAAGCAGCATCCGTGCTGGTCTCACCGATTACCAGATAAGAGGTGGAAGTATAGGAAGCATCATCGTACTCAGCTGCAATATCGGAGAGGTCTGCACCATCCGCAGCCTCCTTCATGATCTGAGTTACCAGCTGCATATCTACCGGCTGATCCTCCTCTTCTTCCTCTGCTGCCTCTGTCTCAGCTTCTTCTGTATCCTCGTCAGTCTCCTCTTCTTCTTCATGAATGGAAACCTTGACATACTCTACGCCGTACTTCTGACACTCCTCATCCGTCACTTCTACATTCGCTGCTTCCTTGACAGCTTCAATCACCAGATTGGCGATCGCATTCTTCTCCATGTAGGATACGATCTCGTCTCTGTCGGAGGATACATGGTTCAGGAACAGGGGGTAAGCTTCCAGGAACTCATCCACGGTCTCTTCTACCTTCGCCTGCTGCTCCTCGGTCAGTCCGTCAATTCCATACTCAGAGGCATGATCCATCAGCACACGAGTCTGCAGAACCTCCTGCATCGCCGTATCATGAACCGTGTCACCGTAGGTGCTGGTTCCGGTGGAATCAGTAGCCTCCCACATATTGTCATAACCCAGATAGGTGTAGATGTCCCAGTAGTAAGCCTCGCTCATCCACTGCTCATATCTCATCAGGAACTCGGGTTCTCCCAGCGGAATCTCCTCGCTGCCGTACTTGGCAACACCGCTTCCGGTGCTGCTTCCGCATGCAGTCAGGGACGTAGCTGCCAGAGCCATCGTCAAAATCAGGGCAAGCTTGCCTGCATATCTCTTCATAATCTTCTTCCTCACTCGTCATAATCTTAACCGCCTGTGCGGCAATCGACTTGATTATATTACTTTTTTATTCCTGCATCAACCGTTTTAAGTCAGTTAACACATTTTTCACGGTTTCCAGGGTCATCTCCGTATTGCGGTTCTTCTTCCCGCGGTCCTCATAGATAAAGGTGGGAATCGGTGCTGATATGAAGCGAAGCGCTCCCTTGTACTCCTTCATCACGATAGCCATGGCAGCCGCATCCACCGGGCTCTTCTCGTACATCTTAAATCTCAGCTGCTGCCAGCCGCCTGTCAGTTCCACCACATAGGCTTCGTGTGCCATCGCCTTCATGCGCGCAACCTTCAGGAGATTCTGTACCGACTTCGGAGGCTCTCCGAAGCGATCGATCAGCTCATCGAGCATCTCCTCATAATCACTCTCCGTGACGATTCCGGCGATTCGCTTATAGACATCCATCTTCTGCGCCTCATTGCGGATATAGCCGGAAGGAATGTAGGCATCCAGCTGCAGATCGATCGTGGTATCGAATTCGGTATTCTTCTTCTCTCCCTTCGCTTCCTGCACGGCAGCTCCCAGAAGCTTGCAGTACATATCATAGCCGACCGTCTGCATATGTCCGTGCTGCTCTGCGCCTAGCAGGTTGCCTGCTCCGCGCAGTTCCAGATCCCGCATGGCAATCTTGATACCGGAACCGAGTTCCGTGTACTCACGAATCGCAGACAGGCGCTTCTCAGCAACCTCCTTCAGCATGCGGTTTCTTCGATACATGAGGAATGCATAAGCCGCGCGGTTGGATCTTCCAACGCGGCCTCGCAGCTGATAGAGCTGGGAGAGGCCATAGCGGTCGGCATCGTGAATGATGATCGTGTTGGTGTTCGAGATGTCCAGACCCGTCTCAATGATCGTGGTAGACACCAGGACATCAATCTCTCCGTTCATGAAATCCAGCATGATCCGCTCCAGTTCCCGCTCTTTCATCTGTCCATGGGCATAGACTACGTTCGCGTCCGGCACCATGCTGCTGATATGTGCAGCAATCTCCGCGATATTCCTCACCTGATTATACACATAGAAGACCTGGCCATCTCGGTCGATCTCTCGCTGGATCGCCTCGCGCACCAATTCATCATTATACTCCATGACATAGGTCTGAATGGGCTGGCGGTCCATCGGCGGCTCCTCCAGGATGCTCATATCCCGAATACCGATCATACTCATGTGCAGGGTTCTGGGAATCGGCGTTGCCGTCATACTGATGACATTGACATTCTCTCTTAACTGCTTGATCTTCTCCTTGTGAGTCACGCCGAAGCGCTGCTCCTCATCGATGATCAGCAGTCCCAGATCCTTGAACTGCACATCCTTCGACAGGATCCGGTGCGTTCCGATCACGATATCTGCGGTTCCCCGCTGCAGACGCTTCACTGTCTCCTTCTGCTGCGCTGTTGTTCGGAAGCGGCAGAGCAGCTCCACATTCACCGGGAAGTCCTTCATCCTCTGCACGAAGGTATTGTAATGCTGCTGCGCGAGAATCGTCGTCGGTGCCAGATAAGCTACCTGCTTCCCATCCTGCACGGCCTTGAAGGCAGCACGCAGTGCGATCTCTGTCTTCCCATAGCCAACATCGCCGCACACCAGACGGTCCATGATCTTACCGCTCTCCATGTCCGCCTTCACAGCCTCAATGGCGCGCAGCTGATCCTCTGTCTCCTCATAGGGGAACTGTTCTTCGAATTCTTTCTGCCACACAGTATCCGGGCCATAGACGAACCCCTTCGCATCCTGTCTTGCGGCATAGAGCTTGACCAGGTCCTCTGCGATATCCTTGACTGCCTTATTCACACGGCTGCGGGTCTTCGTCCACTCCGGTCCGCTCAGACGATTCAGCTTCGGCGGCTGATCGGTATCTGCAGAAGCATACTTCTGCACCAGATCCATCTGCGTTACCGGAACATAGAGATTACCCCCATCGCTATAACTGATCTTAATATAGTCCCTGGTCACGCCATCCGTATCGATCTTCTCGATTCCGTGGTAGACTCCCAGACCATGGTTCTCATGAACCACATAGTCCCCGACATTCAGATCGGTGAAGTGCTGGATCCGCTCGCCTGCTGTCTGACTGCGTTTCTTCTTTTTCTTACGCTCTCTTCCGAAGAGATCGCCCTCGGAGATCACCAGAAAACGGATCTGCGGATACTCGAAGCTCTTGTGTACATTGCCCGTCGTCACCAGGATCGTTCCCGGTGCAAGCTTGCGCCTCGGCTCCTCAGAGAAGAAAGCCGGCAGATCGTAATCCCGGATATTCCCGGCCAATCTCTCTGCTCTCGTGCGGGAGCCTGCCAGAAGCACCACCCGGTACTTCTCCTTCTTCCAGGTAATAAGATCGGCAATCAGCTGGTCAAAGTGTCCTTCATAAGAATGGACCGTCTTGCCCACGATGTTGAATCGCTTTATCTCCCGAATCTCATAGATCCTCTGTTCAATACCGCTGAACATGACGAGACGCCCGCGATTCATCTTAGAGAACACATCCGCAGGCTCCAGGAGCTCCGGCATCTCTTCCTCTGACTGATATCCTTTCTCCAGGCGAAGCACCATACTGTCCTGGAACTCCTTGGCGACTGCCAGCGCCTTCTCATTGCATCGGTTCGGCTCATCCAGAATGATTGCCGTATTCCGGTCGAAGTAGTCAAGCAGGGAGACCATAGCGATATACTTGCCGTCCGAGGTCACCGGACTATCGTTGGCCGCATAGATGTGAACTTCGTCCAGCGACTCCATCGATCTCTGGCTGTCACAGTCGAAGGAACGGATGCGGTCAACCTCCTGATCCCACAGTTCGATGCGGATGGGATTCTCCTCTGTCAGTGGATAGACATCCAGAATATCACCGCGGATCGCGAATTCGCCCGATGATTCGACCTGCGGCAGACGCTCGTAGCCGAGTGCTGTCAGCCGGTCCCGGATCTTCTCCAGATCCAGAACATCGCCGGGACGGATCACCAGCATTCGATCCGCCACCGCCTTTGGCGATGCGATCCGATCCATGCAGGCGTCGATCGTAGTAACTACCGTGCCGGCCCCTTCCTCCAGCACCATCTTCAGAATCGCCATGCGCTCCTTCGCCAGAAGGTTGCCCTGCACATCCGCCTGATAGAAGAGAACATCCTTCGCCGGATAGTAGCTGGCATTCTCATGGAAGCAGCGAACATCCTGCAGGATCTCGCGGGCGCGGCTCTCATTGTAAGTCACGATCAGACGGAGGGGAATATCCTCCGTCAGCTCGCACAGAAGATGGATCTTCTGCGACTCCATGCATCCGGCTGCCACCAGAGGTCCCCGTCCGGCCATCAGTTCCTTCTTCAAATCTTCAAAGTTGATCAATTCCTCCAGAGGGCTCTGGAATGTGATTGCCATATGGTTTCCTCCCTTCTCATCTTCCAGTCGGTGTTTGCGTAGACTTGACACCAGATTTTGGTCAGCTTCGCTGACATATTCCAATAAATATTTTCGTACCCGATTGCCGATCCTTACCTTCTATATAAAATCAGATATGAAATCAGAACAAGGCCGATTTCCACAGGTCAGGATCTCTTGAATGCGTTATACTTATTCATCGTCTTATCGATACCATCAGAGATCAGCATCTCAGCCGCATCTGCTGCCAGATCAAGGGACTCTCTGATGACCGGGAGTTCTTCCTTCGGGAAGTGTCCCAACACATGGTCTGCCAGATCCATCTTCTCCGGCTTCGCTCCGACACCGATGCGAACCCTGGGGAAGTCCTGGCTTCCCAGATGCTGAATCAGACTCTTCATGCCATTATGTCCTCCGGCGCTTCCCTTGGCCCGAACACGAAGCTGTCCCACATCCAGGGCGATATCATCGTAGATAACAATGATATCTTCCACAGCCACCTTGTAGTAGTCAGCCAGGGGTCTCACACACTCTCCTGAATTATTCATATAGGTTGTGGGCTTCACCAGCAGAACCTTCTCACCGCTGATAATCCCGCTGCCGGCAAGCCCCTTCATCTTGCCGGCACTCATCCGAATTCCATGGCGGTCAGCCAGCACATCAATCGTACTCCAACCCACATTGTGGCGGCTTCCCGCATACTTATCGCCCGGATTACCCAGACCAACGATCATCTTCATGATTGTATCCTCCTCCTGCCCTTCCTTCGCGGATGACAGGAATCTCTTCCTTATATTAGTTAACCAAAGCATGATCAGCCGTTCGGGTTCATCTCCCGAAGCTGGCGGATCATCTCCAGGTCCTGAGCCCCTACCTTCATATTGGTTACCATCGGCTGTTCGCCGGGGTAGGTCACGCTGACCTCGATCACAGTTCCCTCGGTCAACTGTCTGCGGGTGATTGCCTGCAGGAAGCGGGCAACTCCCGGATGATTCCGGTCAAACTGGTTCTTCATTCCTGCAATTTTGTACAGATCTGTAGGATTCATCTTCTTATCCTCCCTTATCATATCTCAACAACAAAGGCGGAGACAGCCGCCCGCAGGGGATGCATCGGCCTTCTCCGTCTGATGTCTGTCTATTCAGTTCTATTCTGCGAGATCACTCGTCCTCTTCTCCGGATGTCATCGTATCATACTCATCCGTGAAGCGGTGCACTACGCCATTCTTCTTGTAGGCAATGACGGTGCTCAGGTTCACATTCTCAACGCTGCGGAAGATATTGCTCTCCACGAAGGGATTGACTCTCTTCATATCGCGGATCAGTTCCTTCACTTCCAGACGCTTGGAAGGCGACGTGCCATCCTCCTGCACGAAGTCATTCTCCTCCGTGAACCGACAGGCGCACTGCAGGAAGTAGAGCTTATTGTAGTCTCTCCAATGCTTGATATCGTCCTCCCGAATCAGGTACATAGGGCGGATCAATTCCATCCCCTCGAAGTTCGTGCTGTGAAGCTTGGGCATCATCGTCTGTACCTGACCGCCATAGAGCATCCCCATCAGGATCGTCTCGATCACATCGTCATAGTGATGACCCAGCGCAATCTTATTACATCCCAGCTCCTTCGCCTTGCTGTACAGGTGACCGCGTCTCATACGGGCACACAGATAGCAGGGAGACTTCTTGATATCATAGACAGCATCGAAGATCTCCGACTCGAAGATCGTCAATGGAATCTCCATCTTCTTCGCATTCATCTCGATGACCTGCCGGTTCACCTCCGTGTAACCGGGGTCCATGCACAGGAAGACCAGCTCGAAGGGGAACTTGTTGTGACGCTTCAACTCCTGAAAGAGCTTGGCCATCAACATCGAATCCTTGCCGCCGGAGATACAGACCGCGATCTTATCGCCTTCCTTCACCAGATCATACTCATTGATGGCGCGGGCAAACCGGGAGAAGAGCTGCTTATGGAACTTCTTGCGGATACTCTTCTCGATATCCTCATTGGTTACCGTATCTTCCTCTTCCTGTCCGGACGAATTACCCAGATTGACAAGAAGCCAGGCGCCATATCCGCCATCCAGAAAGTAGGCAGCAAACCCCGCCTGTCCGAAGATATCGGCAATCTTTTCGCTGACATCTCCATTCTCACAACAGAATACGATCTTCTGCACAGTCTGCCCGCCCAACAGATTATCCATGAGAGCATCTTCCATCTCCGGCATCCATCCGGCCAGTCCCAGCAGGTCCTGCCACTGGTACTCCAGTTCCTCCTGGCGGCTGTCCTCATCCACATCCTCCTCGATGCGGTCCAGCTCGTCCATCAGTTCATCATAAGATTGATGTACCGCTCCGGGGATGTGACCCTGCTGATAAGACTTCTTATCTCTCAGGTCCACGGAGATATACTCATCCGGGTTCCATTGATTCAGTTCTGTGACAGAGATCTGCCTGTCGTCCGACATTTCGAAAAAATCCTCCTGTACTCCTGTGCTCTTCCGATGCACACTCTAATCGCTAATTATAACATACTTCCGAAGTCCTGCAAAGTGAATCTTACCTGCCGGGCTTGTACAGCAAAAAAGGGCAGCCGCAGACTCTGCTGCCGCCGCCCTTTTTCGTATCTCTTCCCCCGGAATCCGTACCTTACAGATTACTGTATCCCATCAGGGATTCATCAACGGCCTTCGCCGCCTGTCTTCCTTCTGCGATGGCCCATACCACCAGAGACTGGCCTCTGTGCATATCACCGGCAGTGAATACACGGTCTGTTGTCGTCTGATAGGAACCGGATGCTGTCTTTACGTTCGTCCGACGATCCGCTTCCACACCGAAGGCATCCATCACGTAGGACTCCGCCCCGGCAAATCCGGCCGCAATCAGCACGATATCCGCCTTCACCTTGCGCTCACTTCCCTCCACGGGAACCATGACCGTACGTCCCTGTGCATCGGTCTCAGGCTTCGTATCTGCAGCCACAACTGCCTTCAGCCATCCTCTCTGATCCGGCAGGAATTCTGTGATCATGGTCTGATACATGCGGGGATCCTCTCCCTGAAGGCAAGCTGCCTCTTCCTGACCATAGTCCGTACGGAATACCTTCGGCTGCTCCGGCCAGGGATTGTCTGCCCCGCGAACCGCCGCCGGTCTCGGACGACGAATCATCTGCTTCACGGAAGCTGCACCCAGACGAAGGCAGGTTGCCACACAGTCCGTTGCCGTATCACCGCCGCCGACGATGATCACATGCTTCCCCTTCACGCTGCGGAAGCTGAACTTCCTGCAGTCGATCAATGCCTGAGAATCATAATTCAGATCCATCAGCTTGCGGTTGACTTCCGTAAGGAAATCGATCGCCAGATAGATGCCCTTCGTCGTATCACGTCCGGGTGCTGTCAGGTCTCTCGGTCTCGCTGCACCACAGCACAGAACCACCCGGTCGTAGCGCGCGAGCATTTCCTCGCCGGTGATATCCGTACCTACATCCACACCGCAGACGAATTCGATGCCGGCCTCCTCCATCATCCGTACTCTGCGGTCGATGATGCGCTTATCCAGCTTCATATTGGGGATGCCATAGCGAAGCAGACCGCCGATGCGCTCGCTCTTCTCGAAGACCGTCACCTTGTGGCCTCTGCGATTCAGGAGCTGCGCGGCAGCAAGACCTGCAGGGCCGCTGCCTACGATTGCTACTGTCTTGCCGGTCCGAACTTCCGGTGCCTTCTCCTCTACCAGCCCATGGGCAAATGCATACTCGATGATCGCCTTCTCATTCTCCCGATTGGTAACAGGGGTAGAATGGAATCCCACAGCGCATGCCTGCTCACAGAGGGCCGGACACACGCGGGACGTGAATTCCGGGAGACCATGGGTACTGGAGAGGCGGTGATAAGCCTGTGCCCAGTTGCCGCGGTAGACCAGATCATTGGTCTCCGGAATCATATTGTGCAGCGGGCAGCCGGTCGTAGCTCCCGCAAGTTCTACACCTGCCTGGCAGAAGGGAACGCCGCAGGACATACAGCGTGCTCCCTGACAGCTCTGCTGCGCAGGTGTCAGCAGTTTATGATAATCTTCAAAGTGTCTTACTCGCAGTTCAGGCTTCTCCTGGGCGCCTTCCTGTCTCTCATATTCTAAAAATCCGGTTGCTTTTCCCATGATGATCCCCCCTATTTTGCAGTAGATGCGTAGAATGCTTCGATCTGAGCCTCCTCATGACTGAGACCCTTCTCTTCATACATACCCGTGATTGCCAGAAGCTTGCGGTAAGCCTCAGGAATGATCTTCTTGAACTTCGGAAGCTCCTGCTCGTAATCAGCCAGGATCTTCGCGGCCTTGACAGATCCGGTATACTTCACATGCTTCTCCAGCATACTGCGGAGCTCATCTCTGTCGTGCTTGCTCTCCACCTGTTCCATCAGAACCAATTCCCGGTTCAGGTTGCGATAGAGATGATTGCCGGCGTCATAGACATAGGCAACACCACCGCTCATACCTGCGGCGAAGTTCTTGCCCGTCGGTCCGAGGATCGCAACACAACCGCCGGTCATATACTCGCAGCCATGCTCGCCAACGCCCTCTACGACAGCAGTGGCACCGGAATTACGGATACAGAATCTCTCACCGGCGACACCGGAGATGTAAACTTCACCGGAAGTAGCACCATAGAGAACTGCATTGCCCGCGATGATATTCTCACCGCCTTCGTAGGCAGCCTCGGCAGGCGCACTGACGATGATCTTGCCGCCGGACAGGCCCTTGCCCAGATAGTCGTTCGCATCACCGGTCAGACGGATCGTAAGTCCGTTCGGAACGAAGGCGCCGAAGCTCTGACCACCGGTACCCTGTACATTCAGCACCAGCGTATCCTCCGCAAGTCCTTCGGGGTACTTCTTCGTGATCTCAGAACCCAGCAGCGTTGCGAAGGTTCTGTCGGTATTGCCGACAGTGACACTCACTTCGGCGGGGGTTCCGTTCTGCAGCGTTCCCTGAATGGCAGCGTTCGTCAGCAGGATCCTCTCATCCACGGTCTTCTCCAGACCGAAGTCATATGCTCTCTCTGCATCGAAGATGCAATCGGTACGGTCTGTCACCATCAGAATATCCGACAGGTACCCTGTACATTCAGCACCAGCGTATCCTCCGCAAGTCCTTCGGGGTACTTCTTCGTGATCTCAGAACCCAGCAGCGTTGCGAAGGTTCTGTCGGTATTGCCGACAGTGACACTCACTTCGGCGGGGGTTCCGTTCTGCAGCGTTCCCTGAATGGCAGCGTTCGTCAGCAGGATCCTCTCATCCACGGTCTTCTCCAGACCGAAGTCATATGCTCTCTCTGCATCGAAGATGCAATCGGTACGGTCTGTCACCATCAGAATATCCGACAGGTCCAGTCTTGCTCTCTGACCGGACAGATCCGTCTTCTTCTTCAGCAGATCCGTGCGTCCTACCAGTTCATCCACCGTGCGCACACCAAGCTTCGCCATATATTCTCTTAATTCACGGGCAATAAAGAGCATGAAGTTCTCCACATACTCCGGCTTGCCTGCGAAGTTCTTCCGAAGTTCCGGATTCTGAGTTGCGATGCCCATCGGGCAGGTATCCAGGTTGCATACTCTCATCATCGTGCAGCCCAGAGTAACCAGCGGAGCCGTAGCGAATCCGAACTCCTCTGCACCAAGGAGTGCTGCAATGGCAACATCTCTTCCGGTCATCAGCTTGCCATCGGCCTCCAGACGTACGCGCTGTCTCAGACCATTCTGAATCAGGGTCTGATGCGCCTCCGCCAGGCCCAGTTCCAGAGGCAGGCCCGCATTATGGATGGAGCTCAAGGGTGCTGCACCGGTACCTCCGTCGAATCCGGAGATCAGTACGACTTGCGCACCGGCCTTGGCAACGCCGGCTGCAATCGTTCCGACGCCGGCCTCAGATACCAGCTTCACGGAGATCGTAGCATCCTTATTGGCATTCTTCAGATCATAGATCAGCTGTGCAAGGTCCTCGATTGAATAGATGTCATGGTGCGGGGGCGGGGAGATCAGGCTGACACCCGGCGTCGAGTGTCTGGTCTTCGCAACCCAGGGGTAGACCTTCTTCGCCGGCAGATGTCCGCCTTCACCGGGCTTCGCGCCCTGAGCCATCTTGATCTGCAATTCCTTCGCAGAACACAGATAGCGGCTCGTGACGCCGAATCTTCCGGAGGCCACCTGCTTGATAGCAGAGCTGCGGTCATCGGCCGTACCTGCTGAACGGATTCTCTCATCAGACTCACCACCCTCACCGGAATTGGACTTACCATGCAGGTGATTCATGGCAATCGCCATCGCCTCATGCGCTTCCTGGGAGATAGAACCATAGGACATAGCTCCGGTCTTGAATCTGCGGACGATATCATATTCGCTCTCGACTTCTTCCAGAGCGATACCCTCCTTCGGCAAGACGAAATCAAGCAGACTTCTCAGATAACCGGTCTCCTCACTGTCGGCCAGCTCTGTATACTTCTTAAAGATCTCATAGTCGCCCTCACGGGTCGCCTTCTGCAGCAGATAGATGCTCTTGGGGTTGATTCTGTGGTACTCACCCTGCGCACGCATCTTATGCTTACCCACGCTGGTAACCGTAAGATCCGTCTCCAATCCCAGAGGATCAAATGCCTTCGAGTGCTGACCATCTACTGCCTCTGCGATATCCTGCAGTGTGATTCCGTCAACGGGGCTGATCGTACCGGTGAAGTATCTCTCGACAACATCTCTTGAGATACCCAGTGCCTCGAAGATCTTACTGCCCTGATAGGACTGAATCGTAGAGATACCCATCTTAGAAGCAATCTTGACGATACCATGCAGGATCGCCTGGTCATAATCCTTCACCGAAGGATAGTAGTCGCGGTCGATCAGATTGCTGCGGCACAGTTCGGCAATCGCCGCATGCGCAAGATAAGGGTTCACGGCACTGGCACCATAACCGAGCAGTGTTGCGAAGTGATGCACCTCTCTGGGTTCTCCGGACTCCAGGATGATCGACATGGAAGTCGTCCGCTTCATCTGTACCAGATGACGATGCACGGCAGCCACTGCAAGCAGGGAAGGAAGAGCAACATGGTTCTCATCTACACCGCGGTCAGACAGAATCAGGATGTTGGTACCCTCACTGAAGGCACGATCCACACGAACGCAGAGCAGTTCAAGGACTCTCTCAATGGGAGTACTCTTATAATAAATCGTAGGGACAGTAGTCACCTTAAAGCCGGGCTTGTCCATCTTCCTGATCTTCAGCAGATCCAGATCCGTCAGGATTGGATTGTCGATCTTCAACACATGGCAGTTCTCCGGTTTCTCCTGCAGCAGGTTACCGTTCTTGCCCAGATATACCGTGGTGGAAGTAACGATCTTCTCTTTCTCTGCATCGATAGGGGGATTCGTTACCTGCGCAAACATCTGCTTAAAGTAATTGAAGAGGGGCTGGTATTCCCTGGACATCACCGCCAGAGGGGTGTCGGTTCCCATAGAGCCGATCATCTCACTTCCCGTCAGCGCCATATGCTCCAGACCTTCCATATACTCTTCATAGGTATAGCCGAAGGCCTTCAGCTGCTGATGCAGTTCCTTATAACTGAAGGAAGGCGTTCTTCCCTTGGGCACGCGAAGCTGGTCCAGCGTCAGCAGATTGCTGTCCAGCCACTCACCGAAAGGAGCCCGGCTGGCATAGCGGTTCTTCAGCTCTTCATCAGCTACGATGCGTCCTTCTCGGGTATCTACCAGGAGCATCTTACCGGGGCGCAGGCGATCCTTCTGAATAATATGAGATTCCTCCACAGGAAGAACACCCACCTCTGAACTCAGGATCAGGCGGTCGTCATCCGTCACATAGTATCTGGAAGGTCTCAGACCATTGCGGTCCAGGCTGGCACCCAGCACATCACCATCCGTGTAGACTACATTCGCAGGACCGTCCCAGGGTTCCATCATCGTCGCATAGTACTGATAGAAGTCTCTCTTCTCCTGAGAGATCGTATTATTATGCGTCCAGGGCTCGGGAATCAGGATGCTTGCCGCAAGCGGCACCTCCATGCCGGACATCATCATGAATTCCAGAACATTATCCATCATCGCAGAGTCAGAACCGTCTGAGGAGACGATGGGAAGGACTCTGGTCATATCGGCATCGGAGAAGTTCTCCGAGTACATCGTCTCCGAGCGGGCACGCATCTTATCGACATTGCCCTTGATCGTATTGATCTCACCATTGTGAACCAGCATACGATAGGGATGTGCACGGTCCCAGCTGGGATTCGTGTTCGTGGAGAAACGAGAGTGCACTGTAGCGATGGCAGAAGTATAGTCCGGATCCCGCAAGTCATCAAAGAAGGTTCTCAGCTGTCCCACCAGGAACATGCCCTTATATACGATCGTACGGCAGGACAGGGACGGTACATAGGTCTTGTCATTACTCTGCTCGAATACACGGCGAACGATATAGAGCTTACGGTCAAAGTCCAGATCGGTCTCCGCGAAAGCCGGTCTCTCTACGAATCCCTGATAGATCTCCGGCATACTGTCCAGAGCTCTCTGTCCAAGAACTTCCGGCGTGGAGGGTACCTTTCTCCATCCAAGGAACTTCAGTTCCTCCTTGGCCACAATAACCTCGAACATCTTCATCGCCTGGCGCTTCTTCAGCTCATTCTGAGGGAAGAAGAACATACCTACTGCATACTCTCTCTCTCCTCCGATGACGATGCCATCCGCAGGACAAACCTTCTTAAAAAATTCATGCGGGATCTGTGTCAGGATACCGACACCATCGCCGGTCTTGCCTTCTGCATCCATGCCCGCTCTATGCTCCAGATTCTCCACGATCTTCAGTGCATCATCGATCGTCTGATGCGTCCGGATACCTTTAATGTTAACGATCGCTCCGATTCCGCAGTTATCGTGCTCGAATTCTCTTCTGTATAAGCCGGAATTACTCACAATCATTCCTCCTTGCTGCCTGGTTTATTATGTGTCTCTGTACGACCCCTATGAACAGGAAAGGGTGCTTTGACCCCTTGGGATCAAAGCACCCTTGCTTTTTTCTGTTTTACACTATATCACTTTCATTTTATAATGTCAAACACTTGTTTTACTTTATTTTATTAAGTTGTCTCCTATTTTTCCTGTGCCAATCTCATTCTCTGTCTTTATACCTCTGTTGGGTACCTTCCATCGAAACAGGCTCGGCATAGAGGAAGTCCATCCACGGTAGCTGCGAGGTCTTCGATGCGCATGTATCCCAGAGAATCTGCTCCGATCTTCTCCCGGATCTGCTCTGTTGTCATCTTCCCGGCGATCAGCTGGGAATTGTCCGGCACATCCGTGCCATAGTAGCAGGGACACAGGAAGGGCGGAGAACTGATCCGCACATGAACCTCCAGAGCGCCGGCTTCCCGCAGCCTGCGAATCAGATTGGCGATCGTCGTTCCGCGAACGATGGAGTCATCGATCAGTACGATTCGCTTGCCTCGAACCGCATCAGCGAGCACATTCAGCTTCATATGAACCGCAGCTTCTCTCTCGGCCTGCGTCGGCTTGATGAAGGTCCGGCCCACATAAGAATTCTTATAGAAGGCATGAACAAAGGGAAGTCCGGCTTCATAAGCATAGCCCGCCGCCGCCGTCATGCCGGATTCCGGAACACCGGACACGACATCTGCCTCCACCGGATAGGCCTTCGCAAGCGCCTGACCGCCGCGGAATCTCGCCTGGTAGACGCTGACATCGTCAATGCGGGAATCCAGTCTGGCAAAGTAGATATATTCGAATACACAGTGTGCCTGTGCATCCTTCTTTGTACACATGGAAGTATCCGAATGAAGTCCATGTTTTGAGATCGTCAGCACCTCACCGGGCTGAATATCCCTGATGAATTCCGCACCGACAGAATCCAGCGCACAGCTCTCGGATGCCACCACCCATCCGGTCTCGGTCCTGCCAAGACACATCGGTTTCAAGCCCAGAGGGTCGCGTACCGCCACCAGCTTTCTGGGGCTCATGATCAGGAGTGCATAGCCGCCAATCAGCTGTGGAACTGTCTTCTTCACTGCTTCCTCGATGGAGGCACTCATTCCTCTCATTCTGGCTACCAGTACCTTGATGACTTCCGTGTCCGAAGTCGTCTGGAAGGTCATTCCCTGCTGCATCAGTTCCTGCTTCAGCGCATCACAATTGACGATGTTGCCATTGTGTACCAGGGCAAGTGTTCCCTTCAGATAGTATCCGGCCAGGGGCTGTGCATTCTGCACATTGCTGTCACCGGTCGTGGAATATCGCACATGACCGATTCCGATATTGCCCTTCATCTCTGCCAGATTCTTCTCATTGAACACCTCTGTCACGAGACCCATCTCCTTATGAAGACACAGGTTCCCCCGCTCACCATAGCTGTTGCAGACAGCCATGCCTGCCGCTTCCTGTCCCCTATGCTGCAGAGCAAGCAAACCATAGTAGACATCGTGTGCCACATCCTGTCTCTCCCTGTCCCAGATGCCGAAGACCCCGCATTCTTCATGAACTTTATCCATATCCGCAAGCAACATCTTATCCCTCCGTTGTTCGATATTACATAATTATATAAAAGGGCGCTTTGACCCCTTAGGATCAAAGCGCCCTTGCTTTTCATGCGGATAAATATAGCACTCCCCCTATATTTTGTCAACGAAGACCTCTCTTCCATATCTTCCGCCTGCGTTTTCGATTACTTTTCCTAAGTTTTTCGCTTCAACACCTCATCTATTTCATTTTTTGCTTATTATGGAATTCCCTAATGCATATTCACAGGAAATATGTTAAAATATATGCTGATGCGTATAGACAGCTGTCTTGACATTAAAAGTAATATGCAGGACATTCACCACATAGCGCAGACGTTCATGCAGTCTCCGGACTCCTGTTGAATGAATATCCACCGCTGCATGGACACTCACATTCAACTGCCGCTATCAGGAAGGATTAATTATGGAACAGATCATTACCAGTCTCCTTGAGACGGATATGTATAAGTTATCTATGGGACAGGCCATCTACCACCAGTTCCCCGGCTACAAGACCACCTGGTCCTTCAAGTGCCGCAATACGGATGTGCACTTTACACCCGAGATGGTCGATGAGATCCGCAAGCAGATCCTGGCCTACTGCCAGCTTCGCTTCACCAAAGAAGAGCTTGCCTACATTGACAAGATTCGCTGGATCAAGGGGTCTTACGTGGACTTCCTGGAGAGATGGAACCCCCGGTACGAAGACTTCGAGATCACCCATTCCGGCGACTGCGGTCTCTCCATCGAGACAAAAGGCACCTGGCTGAACACATCCATGTACGAGATTCCCGTACTGGCCATCGTCAATGAAGTCTACTTCCGCATGGCTTATAACTATGATGAACTGCTGGCTTCCTTCAAGGAGAGATTGGATGCCAAGGTCGAGAAGCTGATCGACGGAACCTACAATATCGGTCTCTTCTCCGAATTCGGTCTGCGCAGACGTCTGTCTGCTGAGGCACAGGAATATGCCGTGGAGAAGCTCTGCCGGATGAATGCCCACTACCCCGGCTCCTCCTGCATCGGTACCTCGAATGTATATCTTGCGAAGAAGTACGGTGTAACACCTGTAGGCACTATGGCTCACGAGTGGATCATGTGTGTCGGTCAGGGCAACCACAAGCACAACCCCGCCTACTCCAACTGGTACGCGCTGAATGCCTGGGTGAATGAGTACGGAATCCTGAACGGAACCGCCCTGACGGACGCCATCACCACCGATTGCTTCCTCAAGGACTTCCAGCTGACCTTCGCCACCCTCTTCTCCGGTGTCCGCCACGACTCCGGCGATCCCTACGAGTGGGGTGAGAAGATCATCGAGCACTACAAGTCCCTCGGCATCGATCCCATGACCAAGACCCTGCTCTTCAGCGACAGTCTGAATTTCGAGAAGGCCGATGCGCTGAATACATACTTCAAGGACAAGATCAAGGTTGCCTTCGGTATCGGCACCTATATCTCCAACGACACCTGCGTTCCTGCACTGAATATCGTCATGAAGACCACGGCCTGCAATGGACAGGATGTTGCGAAGATCTCCGACACGGCCGGCAAAGGTATGTGCAAGAACCCTGCCTATGTTGAGTATCTCCAGCGATGCATCGACTGGAGAATGCAGCACGAATAAGAATCATACCCGGGGCTGTCTGAGACAGCCCCTTTCATTATTATAATAAGGAAGGAAACCATACTTTTCCCTTCTCTATACATACCTCCTTCTGCCTCTCAGACAGTCATCTTCCTATCTCTCTGTTTCGTCGTATTCGCCCCTGAGAATCATCTTATTATCAAATTCGTATTTCGATATATAATTCCCTTAAGTTATCATCAATCATCAAAAAGCAAAATCATACAAAACTGCAGTAAATATTGACTAACTCTATGCCCGTATTTTAAATTCATTATAATCATTATTGTCATACATGTATTCTGACATGTTACTCACCTGGAGGTATAGATTATGAGCAGATTACAGTTTTCTACTCCGGATCAGGCGCAGTCGACGATCGAGCGATTGTACCAGGATCTGGAGCGCAGAATCATTGCGAGTCCCCCCGGTCTCTGTCCCGTCGATATGCAGTTGTCCTTCCTCAAGCTCTGCCATGCACAGTCCTGCGGCAAGTGTACTCCCTGCCGTATCGGTCTCGGTCAACTGCAGAAGCTGATGGAGGAAGTTCTGGATGGCACCGCTACTATGGATACCCTGGATCAGATCAAGACTACGGCAGAAGTCATCACAGAATCTGCCGACTGTGCCATCGGCTATGATGCTGCCCGCATGGTACTGACCGGTCTGAAAGGGTGCTATGATGACTACCTGGCGCATATCCGCACCGGCCGCTGCGATGCCGGCATCGCACTCCCCCTACCCAGCGCCAAGAAGTGTCCCAGTCTCTTATACACATATGCAGCAGCCGACCAATAGAGAGGT
>R17__coassemble_207_pt1 | contig 41235 bp, 30 predicted proteins | sample R17__metabat2_low_PE_029 | metagenome-assembled genome bin R17
AAGGGGCTTCTGCGCCCTTTTTCAGCCTTTGCTCCCCTGGTGCATCATAAAAAAGGGCTGCCGCAAGCGGCAGCCCTTCGGGTCATTCTTTATTGACTTCAGAATTCCTTACGGATTAGTCCTGAGCCTTCTTAACATACTCTGCGTACTTAGCCTTAGCGATACCCTCAGCCTTGTTGAACAGCTGCTCAGCACGTGCGGGGTTCTTCAGAGCCAGGGAAGTGTAACGAACCTCACCCTTGATGAATTCCTGATAATCAGCCTTGGGCTCCTTGGAATCCAGCTGGAAAGGATTCTTGCCTTCCTCAGCACGACGAGGGTCGAAACGGAAGTTGTGCCAGTAACCAGCCTCAACTGCCATCTTCTCTTCGGTCTGAGCCTTGCTCATGCCCTTCTTGATACCGTGAGTGATACAAGGAGCGTAAGCGATGATCAGGGAAGGTCCGTTGTAGGACTCAGCCTCGGTCAGAGCCTTGATGGTCTGGTTGTAGTCAGCACCCATAGCAACCTGTGCTACGTATACATAGCCATAGCTCATAGCGATGGCAGCCAGATCCTTCTGCTTCACTTCCTTACCACCTGCAGCGAACTGTGCAACAGCACCAACCTTGGTAGCCTTGGAAGCCTGTCCACCGGTGTTGGAGTAAACCTCGGTGTTGAATACGAGGATGTTGATATCCTTACCGGAAGCCAGTGCGTGGTCAACGCCACCGAAACCGATATCGAATGCCCATCCGTCACCACCGAAGATCCACTGAGACTTCTTGCTCAGGAAGTCCTTGTTAGCAACGATCTCCTTGGAAGCGTCACATCCGCAGCCTTCCAGCAGAGCAACCATCTTATCGGTAGCAGCAGCATTAGCAGCGCCATTCTCGTAAGTAGCGATGTACTCAGCGATAGCAGCCTTGATCTCTTCGTTCTCGGTCTTCTCAGCGATAGCCTCAACCTTATCCTTCAGACCCTGTCTCAGAGCAGTCTGTGCGAGCTGCATACCAAGACCGAACTCTGCGTTATCCTCGAACAGAGAGTTGGACCATGCAGGACCCTGACCCTTCTTGTTCACGGTGTAAGGAGTGGAAGGAGAAGAGTTACCCCAGATAGAGGAGCAGCCGGTAGCGTTAGCTACGTACATTCTCTCACCGAACAGCTGGGTAACCAGCTTAGCGTAAGGAGTCTCACCACAACCCGCGCAAGCGCCGGAGTACTCAAGCAGAGGCTGCTTGAACTGAGAGCCCTTAACAGTGGTAGGCTTAAACTTAGCGTAGATCTCTTCCTTCTCAGGCAGAGTCTCAGCCCAATCGAATACTTCCTGCTGAGGCATGTTCTTCTCAAGAGAAGTCATGGACAGAGCCTTGTTACCCTTCTTACCAGGGCATACGTTAGCACAGCTGCCGCAACCGGTACAGTCAAGTGCGGATACGCTCATGGTGAACTTGTAACCCTTCATACCGGTCAGGTCAGCCAGCTTGATGGAAGCGGGAGCAGCAGCAGCCTCTTCCTCAGTCATAGCTACGGGACGGATACAAGCGTGAGGGCAAACATAGGAGCAGAAGTTACACTGGATGCAGTTAGCGGGATCCCATTCGGGAACGTCTACTGCAGTACCACGCTTCTCGTATGCAGCAGCACCGGAAGGAGTGGAACCATCTACGTAATCCTTGAATGCAGATACAGGCAGGTTCTGGCCATTGTGAGCATTCACCTGTACCTGAATATTGTTAACGAAATCTACAACATCCTGACGAGCGCCGGTAACGGTCTTGGTCAGAACTTCATCCTCAGCATCCTTCCAGGACTCGGGAACTTCAACCTTAACGTATGCGCCTGCACCGGCATCGATAGCGTCATGGTTCATCTTAACGATATCAGCACCCTTACGTCCGTAGGACTTGGTAGCAGCATCCTTCATGTACTTGATTGCATCGTCCTTCGGGATAACGCCGGAGATTACGAAGAATGCAGACTGCAGGATGGTGTTGATACGGTTGCCCAGACCGATCTCCTTACCAAGCTTGATACCATCGATGGTATAGAAGTTGATGTTGTGCTGAGCGATATATCTCTTCATCTGTCCGGGCAGATTCTCTTCCAGGCCTGCCATATCCCAAGGGCAGTTCAGCAGGAAGCTTCCGCCGTCAACAACTTCCTGAACCATATCATACTTACGAACGTAAGAAGGATTGTGGCAGGCAGTGAAGTTAGACTGGCTGATGAAGTAAGTGGACTTGATGGGATCCTGACCGAATCTCAGGTGGGAGATGGTCAGACCACCGGACTTCTTGGAGTCATACTCGAAGTAAGCCTGAGCATACATATCAGTATGGTCACCAATGATCTTGATGGAGTTCTTGTTAGCACCTACGGTACCATCTGCACCCAGACCCCAGAACTTGCAGGAGATGGTGGAAGCGGGAGTGGTAACGGGGTTCTCACCGATCTCAAGAGACAGGTTGGTTACATCATCAACGATACCGATGGTGAACTGCTTCTTGGTGGTGTTATTGTATACAGCAACGATCTGTCCGGGAGTGGTATCCTTGGAACCCAGACCATAACGACCGGTGAATACGGGTACGTTGTGGAACTTGGTATCCTTCAGAGCTGCTACTACATCCAGGTACAGAGGCTCACCCTGAGATCCGGGCTCCTTGGTTCTGTCCAGAACGGAGATCTGCTTAACGGTCTCGGGGATAGCGTCGATCAGGTGCTTAGCGGAGAAAGGTCTGTACAGACGAACCTTAACTACACCAACCTTGCCGCCCTTAGCGTTCAGATACTCAACAGTCTCATCGATGGTCTCACATACAGAACCCATAGCGATGATAACATGCTCAGCATCGGGAGCACCATGGTAGTTGAACAGCTTATAATCAGTACCGATCTTCTCGTTAACCTTGTTCATGTACTCTTCTACTACTGCGGGGAATGCATCGTAGGTAGGGTTGCATGCTTCTCTAGCCTGGAAGAAGATATCGGGGTTCTGAGCGGAACCTCTCTGGCAGGGATGATTGGGATTCAGAGCGTGAGCACGGAAAGCTGCGATCGCATCCTTATCAACCATGTCTTCCAGATCTTCATAATCCCAAACTTCGATCTTCTGCAGCTCATGAGAGGTACGGAAACCATCGAAGAAGTTCAGAACCGGAACCTTACCCTTGATTGCTGCACAGTGAGCAACAGCAGTCAGGTCCATAACTTCCTGTACGGAGGATTCGCAGAGCATAGCGAAACCGGTCTGACGACAGGCATATACGTCGGAGTGGTCACCGAAGATGGACAGAGCGTGGGAAGCCAGTGCACGTGCAGAGCAGTCGATAACGCAAGGCAGCTGCTCACCAGCGATCTTGTACATATTGGGGATCATCAGAAGCAGACCCTGAGAAGCGGTATAAGTAGTGGTCAGAGCACCTGCTGCCAGGGAGCCATGTACTGCACCTGCAGCACCGGCCTCGGACTGCATCTCAACGATGCGAACTTCCTGACCGAAAATGTTCTTTCTTCCCTCAGTTGCCCAGGTATCAGCAACTTCTGCCATTACAGAAGAGGGGGTGATGGGGTAAATAGCAGCTACATCAGTGTATGCATAAGATACATGAGAAGCGGCATTGTTACCATCCATGGTTTTCATTTTACGAGCCATAAATCTTTTCCTCCTAAGATATTATTCGTGCCCCCAAGGGAAAAAGGGCGCACTTATTCAAAGTTTATGAACTATCCAACTTTAATTATATACAATGTGATTTAAATGTCAAACACAACTTCCTTAAATATAAGCTAACCTTTCCCTATAACTTCATATTATTGATATAATGAAAAATAATCGCAATAGTCCCCCAAGACTGCATATATTATGATATAATCTTGCTTATACTAAATTTGAGGTTGACATAAATATACAAATTAGATATAACTAACCCTGATAAGTTTGATGAATATCCGCATATGTGCGGATAACAACGGAGGATACCATACACAATGAAGGAAAAGAAGCCCAGAAAGACAGCACGTCAGATCATGGCCATGGCCTGTATCATCATTCTGCTTGCACTCTATGCCCTGAACCTTGTTCTTGCCTTAGTCGGCTCAGAGTTCAGCCACAACCTGCTGAAGGGAACTTTCGCCATCACGATCATGCTGCCGATCCTTATGTACGGCTGCCTGGTCCTCATGCAGGCAGCCAGCCACTTCCGAAGGAATCCGGAGGATGAGCTGACCGAAGAAGAGAAGATCGGATACTATCAGATGCTCGAAGAACGGGATGAGAAGAAACGCATGGAAGCAAAAGAACGCAAGGCCAAGAAGAAGAAAAAGTAACTCACTGAACGGACACCTGCACTTACAGAATATAAGTGCAGGTGTCAGAGTTAATGATCCTCTAACAACTGCATCTTAAGTTGTAAAGCAGGGTGGCCCCACAGGTGCCACCCTGCTTTTTATAACAGAAAAGAGGCTGTGAGATGCTCATACATCTTCACAGCCTCTCTTTGTATTCTAATTAGATTCTTACGATCATCGCTTCGCGGTCAGCACCGGTTCCGATGAAGGATACGGGGATACCCATATACTCCTCGATGAAAGCGATATAGGCCTGTGCCTTGGGATCCAGCTCCTCGAAGGAAGTGCATCCTGCGATATCGAAGCCGCCCTCGAACTCCTTATATACCGGCTTCGCCGCATTCAGGAACTGCAGGTTCGTCGTAAAGTCAGTGGTCTCTACACCATTCACGTCATAAGCCACGCAGACCTTGATCTTATCCAGCTTACCCACGGTATCCAGATGATTCACACAGATACCGGTCAGTCCGTTCAGTCTCTTCGCGTACTTCAGTGCTACCAGATCCAGCCAACCGCATCTTCTGGGGCGTCCGGTGGTAGTTCCGTACTCATGACCCAGCTCACGGATCAGATCGCCGGTCTCATCCTTCAGCTCAGTAACATAGGGACCTGCACCAACACGGCTGGAGTAAGCCTTGATGATACCATATACATTACCGATTCTGTCAGCGCCGACACCGGTACCGGTGATCAGTCCGCCGATCGTGGGATTGGAGGATGTTACGAAGGGATAGGAACCAAAGTCGATATCCAGCAGGGTTGCCTGTGCTCCCTCGAATACGACCTTCTTATCTTCTTCCAGAGCCTTGTGAAGAAGAGTTACCGTATCACATACATAGGGCTTCAGACGCTCCGCATAAGCAGTGTAGTCTGCATAGATCTTCTCGAAGTCCAGCATGGAAGGATCATCTACGGTCACGCCCTCGGGATCATAGAACTCTACCAGAGCCTTACGGGAAGCTACCAACTCCTCCAGCTTCTCCTTAAAGTCGGGAGCATACAGGTCTTCCATACGAAGTCCGCAGCGCTCGAACTTATCGCAGTATGCAGGTCCGATACCCTTCTTCGTGGTTCCGATGGGATTCTTTCTGGAGTGCTCCAGAGCACCATCCAGTACACGATGGTAAGGCAGGATCACCTGCGCCTTGTCACTGATCTTCAGATAGGTGTCCACATCGTAGCCATGGGCAATCAGATTATCGATCTCCTCCAGCAGAACCATAGGGTTCAGAACCACACCGTTGCCGATCACGCCGATCGTATGACCGGACAGGATACCGGAGGGAACCAGGTGCATCGCATACTTCACGCCATCTACCTTGATCGTATGGCCGGCATTGTCACCACCGGTAGCACGAACAGCGATATCTGCCTGTCCTGCCAGGTAATCGATGACCTTACCCTTGCCTTCGTCACCATAAAAACAACCGATTACAACATCTACTTTGGACATAATGGTTACTCCTTTATCAATCGGAAAGCCGGCATCAACTGCGTTCCACTTCCATTGCCTGCCGATCTTCTTATTCCGCTTTCTTAAGCTAGCACATCAGTGCATGGCATATCAAGTTAATAATACAAAATATTCTACCTAAAATCAACCAAAACCCTCTGCCTTCCCTCTGTTTTTTCTCTACATTGTATATATTTTTGTGGACTTTTGTTGTCTAATATTGTAAAATAAAGACAATTATAAAGAAAGGCAAAGGCAGAAGAGTCAGACTCCTCTGCCTGTATATACCATGTCCTATGATTTAAAGAGTCTGCGCCGCAGACTGCACTATTCCCAGGAGCAGATGGCAGCCTGCCTGCATATCTCAAGACAAGCTTACGGCTGTTACGAACGAAGCGAGCGGTCCCTGCCCCCGGAAGTCTTCAACCGCCTGTCATCACTTGTAGATCTGCCAATCACCGACCTGCTCCCTCTCATGCACATTGAAGGGCTGACCGAAGATGAGATTGATCTGATCCGCGACTACCGAAGCCTGGACGGCAAGGGGCAGCAGCAGATTCGCCGGGCACTGGATCAGGAGAAGCTTCTGGCCGCATACTTCCCGGAAAGCTGACAGTTCCTTCCGATGAGAGGATAACTACTCCTGCATCCTCGCACTTCGGATCGCCTCACGAATCTCCCTGCCCTCCTCATTCGGCTGCAGCAGCCGGATGTATTCTGTATATCCCTTGCAGCCATACTCCCGAATATAAGCAATCGCAGCGTGCAGGATCGTAAGCTCCGTCAGGAAGAGAACCATCTCCTGACTCTCACCGAAGGCCTGCCCCATAAAGTCAAATGCTCTCTCCAGATGAATCCCGGCAAGCTCTGTGACAGCCTCCTGCTCCTCTGCCGCTGCAAGGAAAGCATTCTTAACCAGCTCATAGCTGCCTCCCTGACGATAGATCGCCTGATACTCTTCCAGACTGCGGCGCAGACGTTCCCGCAATCGATAGTCTCCTTCTCTTGCCAGACGATTCTCCCTCTGCATCGCAAGAACTGCCTCCAGTTCCCGCGTCCGCTCTTCCAGCGCCGGCAGCTGTTCGGCTGCAGGTGTCCGGCTCAGAGCCTTTACTTCCTTATATAAAGCATCTGTATACTGCTCAATCTCATCCCAATGCTCCAGATCTCTTGTCAATGCGCTCAAGAGGAGACCTACCACACTGATCCTCTCATCAAAGGGAGCTTCTCTCAGGCGGCAGATCTTCTCGCGGGAGATCTGACCGGCAAGAACCTCTTCGATTCCATAGTCTCCGGCATATCTTCGGAAGAGTTCATAGTAGTTCGAAAAGTCTCTGGCAATTCCCGGATGCTGCAGGTACTGAATCGTCAACCCCTCATCCACCGTATAGCCGAGCTTCTCATAGACATAGAGAATGCGTGACAGATCCTCCCATCCTCTGGCCGTGACGAACCGCTTGCCGTCCACGTTAGTCTCCATGCGATAGAAGTTCTCCGGCTTCAACTCCAGATAAGTCAGTACCGCGCGATGCATATGATGCTCCGCTGCATACTTCTTCCAGGCAGGCAGGCTCTCTTCCACCTCGATCCGGCGCACACGGTCCAGGGTCACGATGTCGAAATCGCGCACGGACTTATTGTACTCAGGGGGATTGCCTGCTGCCGCGATGATCCACCCCTCCGGCACCGGATGGCTTCCGAAGGTCTTCTTCTGCAGGAACTGCAGCATCGTCGGTGCCAGCGTCTCCGAGACACAGTTGATCTCATCGATAAAGAGGATGCCCTCCCTGCAGCCGGTCTGGCGGATCCGGTCATGTACGGAAGCGATGATCTCACTCATCGTATACTCTGTGATGGCATGCTCTCTCCCGTCATATTCCCGATGTTCAATAAAGGGAAGTCCCACGGCACTCTGTCTGGTATGATGTGTGATCGTATAGGCAAGCAGGGAGATTCCGCACTCCTTGGCCGCCTGCTCCATGATTGCAGTCTTGCCGATTCCCGGAGGACCGATCAGGAGGATCGGCCGCTGATGCACCTGCGGAATCAGGTACTCTCCCAGCTCATCCTTCATCAGATAAGCTTTCACACTTCTTATGATCTCTTCTTTGGCTCTTTGTATATCCATGCTCTCAATCCTCCGGAGATATATACAGCTTCATGGCCCAGGGCGGAACTTCCACCTTCTCTCCTGCCTCATCCAGGAAGACGAAGGCAGCGTCATATCGCGGCGGCTTCGCCGGATATGTCCCCATACCATCCGTAAAATAAATCATTCCCTTGAGATCGGCGAACAATCCCCGCTCCTTCATCTGATCCACATGAGCGAACACCGGCCGGAAGTCCGTTCCTCCCCGACCGCGAATCTCCAACTCTTCCAGATAATGCTCCAGATCTTCGCGATCACGAATCTCATCGATGCTCTGTATCCGGCTGTCACACTGAATGATATGGATCCTCACCCGGTGGAAGAAGCTCTCTGTGCTGAGGAGAATCTGACAGGTCTCCTCCAGGAACTTCCGAACCAGTTCCTCCGGGCAGGACAGAGAAGTATCCACAGCCACCACGAAGTCCTGAATCCGCTTCACTTCTCTCTGCTCCAAGGGCTCGATCAGAGGCATGTTCCCATACATCTGAAGCCCCAGCGTATAGAAGGTCGTATCGAAGGAGTCGGCATCGATGCCCACCTTCTCCCGGAATACCGCGAAGCGCCGCAGGAACTCCCGATAATCGTACCGTTCCCGATTCTCGAACTCCAGAGAAGTATGCATGGAATTCCGCGAAGAATCCTGCCCCCTGGCCACGGTCTCCATCGAAGTCTGTGTTCTGGATGCCAGATCCTTCCAGGACCGGGATACTTGCTGCTGCCTTGGTGACTTCTCCTCCCGATACCAGAAGCTGTGATCATCCACCAGAAACTCTGCCTCCAGGCGATTCAGCTCTGCCTCCCGAAGATGCCGCACAGCAAGCCATCCATAGATCTTCTCCGGTGTCATCACGGGAATCTCCTGCCGGATCTCCCCGTAGATCTGACTCCGATAGGGCGGCACCGCCATGCGAAGTGCGGGACTGCCGGCTTCATCCGTCAGGTGCTCTGCGGTAATGTCGCAGGCCAGATTCCACAGACGATGGTCCCGGTCCTCTCTCTTCCAGATATGGCGGAAGAGGCAATGCATCAGCATGTGATAGATCAGGCGATTCACCATCACCGGAGATATCTCGTAGAGGTCGATCAGATGACCCGTCGAGTAATAGATCCGCTCGCCGTCACATCCCACGTAGCCATTGCCCTCCTCCGGCTGATAGCGCAAGGCACCCAGTGCCAGATTCAGATATCTCATATGAAGGATCAGGGAATTCCTGGCATGATCCAGGATCTTCTGTCCAAGCTCTGACTGCACCTCTGCCTCACCGCCTTCCTCTACAGTTGATATCGTCTTCTTCGAGTTTTCTCTCTCCCCGACATCTCCGCCTGCTTCATTCTCTGCTCGATTCCCATCAGAAGAGCCGCTGCCGCAGGATCCCCGAACTCTTCCGCCACCGACATGCAATCCGACATTCGGGAGATGGTAAGCACCTTCCACTCCTCGAGCCACAGGATCTCCTGAATCCGCTCTTCCTCCAGACACCAGCGCACAGCTTCCTGCGCATGGTCCGACAGCCAGCGAAGATAGGTTTCCTGCCGCTCGGCCCCCAATTGTCTCGGATATCTCAGGCGATACATCGCAATCGCCGCCGTCACCGGTCCCCGGTCTTCTCTGCCGGAGCGCTCAAAGAGTGCATCATAGTCTCTCCAGTTGATGCTGGTCTCCTGCAGGCACTGTCTGTAGGCCTCCCCCGAGCCGTAGATCTCATGGTAGAAGAGCCTGGCCGGATAGTTCTCGAAGTATTCGATCTCATACTCCGGGAAGACCAGACGAGCCTCCCCATCCGCATAGTGAAGATCCACGATGATCTCCTGCCAACAGTCGCTCAGGATATCCCGGATACAGGCATCCCGGCCGCCGATCACCTTCAGATCGATATAGCGAAGATCGTGACAGTTTTTAAATGCTCCGTCCCCGATTCTCCGGATATGGTCCGACAGCTGTACCCTTCGAAGCTTCCTGCAGTCATAGAAGGCATGGTCACCGATCTCCGTCACAGAATCCGGAATCTCCACCTGCTCGAGAGACGGTCTGTCAGAGAAGGCATAGCGGTCTACCCGAACCACCGGGCGCTCCGGTCTCCCGGCTGGTATTCCCACCCCGGGCCCGCAGGATCTTTTTTGTCCCAAATCTTCCACCTTGTGAGCATTTTCAACCGTTTCAGCGCATCTAATCGCCACTTCCGCCGTTATATCACCTGTTTTATGGTTTCCATCTCCCACTTTGTACTTCCGTGGGATCCGGACATAATTCCCGCTTCCATCCCATCCGCAGATCGCGATTTCCTCGTCTTCCTCCCGGATACGGAAGAATGCCGCCAGGTCTTCCTCTTCCTCAAAAGAATATCGTCTCGCCACGCTCTTATACTCCATTCTTGCCGCAGATATCTTCCAGACAGCAGCGATCACAATAAGGGTGGGTTCTCGCGGTACAGACTTCTCTTCCGTGATCTACCAGACGATGACAGAGCCCATTGCCCTCCTCTGGGGGAACCAGCTTCCACAGAGCCATCTCCACCCGCCTGGGGTCCTTGATTCCATCGACCAGGCCGATGCGATTGCTCAGGCGGATGCAGTGCGTATCCGTCACGATGGCAGGCTGGCCGAATACATCTCCCATGATCAGATTCGCAGACTTCCGCCCCACGCCGGGCAGCCGAAGCAATGCTTCGAAGTCCGCCGGCACCTGATCCGCATACTCTTCGTGCAGTACCTTCATGCAGGCATGAATATCTCTGGCCTTGCTTCGTCCCAGACCACAGGGTCTCACGATCTCCTCGATGGCTTCCGGTGTTGCAGCCGCCAGGGATTCCACTGTAGGATACTTCTCGTAGAGCTTCTCCACGATCACATTGACTCTGGCATCCGTGCACTGGGCAGCCAGACGGACACTGACCAGCAGCTTCCAGGGTTCCTCATAATTCAGCGTGCAATCCGAGTCCGGATAGGCTTCCTTCAGTCTCCGAATCACCTCAAGCGTCAATTCCTTCTTATCCATCACTTCATTCCTCACTGCTGTATCTTCCTATATTATAAGTACCTACCACGCTGATCCGGGATCACTCCCTCTCCAGCTTCACCCGTGTGGAGATGCTGCGCTTCGTAGCCATACGATCGAACAGGATTACATAGACCCCCTTCTCGGTGTCCACTTCCAGAATCTTACCCGGTCCCATAATCTTGTGAACGATCCGGTCTCCCGCGCCGAAGGGCAGATCCATCGTATCCGGCACCATCGCGCGATTGGCAAGGCGGATATAACTCTGCGTCCCCGCAATCAGTTCCTCGGGCAGAGGCTCCACATAATCGATCCGTTCCGGCTCGATATCCAGAACAAACCGGGAAGGGTATCTGGGAGACTGATCGAAGTTTCTCCCCTCTGCATCCGACAGATAGAGTCCCTGCTTCGCTCTGGTGATGGCCACGAAGGCAAGCCTGCGCTCTTCCTCCATCGCCGCCTGAGAGGCCGTCTTCCGCGAAGGGAATATGCCCTCATTCATAGCGCAGAGGAAGACATAAGGGAACTCCAGTCCCTTCGCTGTATGCACGGTCATCATCTTCACCTTCTGCCCGGTCTCTGCCACATCCTGATTCGTAAAGAGTGCCACGTGAGAAAGGTAACTATCCAGCGTACTCTCCTCACCGCAGGTCGTCTCGAACTCGAAGATGGACTGCTTCAGCTCTGCCAGATTATCCAGACGGTCCTGCGCTCCCTCTGTGCGAAGCTGCTTTTCGTAACCGCTCTCATCCAGGAGCTCCGAGAGCACACGGGAGATGGACTTCTCCTGATAGGTCTCCGCGAACTTCTCCACCAGAACCACGAACTCAGCAGCACCGGTTCCCGCAAAGAGTTCTTCGTGGAGATGGATCGTCAGCGCACGGTACATCGTCACATGATGAGACTCCGCATACTCCTGCAGGAACTTCATCCGCTTACGGCCGATGTTGCGCTTGGGATTATTCACGATCCGGAGGAAGGACAGATCATCCTTGTAGGCAATCATACGCAGGTAGGCCAGCGCATCCTTGATCTCTGCCCGGTCGAAGAACTGTACTCCGCTGTAGATATGGTAAGGAATCTCTGCCGCAAGGAAGGCTTCCTCCACAGTCCGCGTCACAAAGTGCGCACGGTAGAGAACCGCGATCTGATTCGCAGGGATGCCCTGCGCAAGCAGTCCCTGAATCTGCTTCGCCATCCACTCGCCCTCCGCAGCCGAGTTCTTCGCATGGTAGTAGACCGGCCGGGAACCATCCGCCAGGATCGGAAGCAGGTCCTTGCGGATCCTCTGCCGGTTCTTCGCAATCAGAGAGTTCGCCGCGGCAAGGATCTGCGGTGTCGATCGGTAATTCTCCATCATCATGATCGTCTGCGTCCCCGGGAAGTTCCTCTCGAAGTCCAGGAGATAACGGACATTCGCACCGCGCCAGGTATAGATCGTCTGATCGGGGTCACCTACAATAAAGAGGTTATGGTGATAACCGCACAGGACACTCATCAGATGATACTGCAGTTCATCGATATCCTGGAACTCATCGATCATGATATACTCGAGCCGCTGCTGCCACTTCAGGCGGATGTCTTCATTCTGCTCAAAGATATAGAGCGTATACTTGATCAGATCATTGTAATCCAGGGCGAAGCACTTCTTCTCCTGATAGAGATAACCATAGAAGATGATATCCGTCGTCTCCACGGCATTCCGATACTTCTGATACAGCTCATCCAATGACATGGCGATCATATCCAGATAGTACTCCGGATTCTTAAAGAGCTTACGCATCTCGATCATATCCCTGGCCTTGGAGAAGGTCATATGCCGCATGGTAAGATCGCGCTCTTCATAGATCTGCTGCAGCATCAGATCAATATCCGAATTATCCAGTACCAGGAAGTTCTTCGGGTAGTGCACAGCGAAGCTCTCCTCGTGAAGGACCGTATCACAGAAACTATGGAAAGTGCAGATCATGCCGGTGTCCCGGTCTCCCGTCAGCTGATGAATCCTCTGCCGCATCTCATTCGCCGACTTATTCGTGAATGTCACGCAGAGGATATTCCCGGGCAGGATCCCCACCTCATTCACAAGGAAGGCAAATCTGCGGGAGAGCGCACGCGTCTTGCCGGAGCCTGCCCCCGCAATCACCCGCACATACCCCTCTGTAGTTGTCACCGCTTCCATCTGCGTCTCATTCAAGTCATCCCAGGGAATCTCAAAATCCGTCTCCATGCCATCCTCCTTGCCAGATGCTGTCAGGAATCATTATAGCATTCAAGAACATCTGTTCGCAAGTATAACATTAAGTCGAGCAGAGGGGGACCTTCTACTCGACCCGCAAGCGGACATTCCGCACTTCGTGTTCCATGTCCTTGCGCCCGGCAGATGTCAGACAAGCGAGCTCGTCTGACATCTGCCGGGCTTTTGCATCACAAAACCGCTCCGAGGGGGTGCTCGGAGCGGTTGAATGTCACTTATTCAGTTTTCAGAACATCCAACAATTACTTGTTGATGTACTTCTTGTTGATCTCGGTCCACAGCTCAACATCAACGCCCTTGATGGGAAGCTTCTTGGGATCGTAGTAAGGATCCTGACCGGCCTTCATCTGCTCTTCATAGTCCTTGTACAGCTTAACAACAGGACCGGACAGCAGGATAACAACAACCATGTTGAACCAGGTAATGGAACCAAGAGCCAGATCGGCAACATCCCATGCGAAGGATGCGGGAACAATACCATAAAGGAAGATCAGAATAGGCATAGCGATCTTCAGGATCAGGATAAAGGTCTTACGAAGACCGGCCTTATCATCGCCCTGGAACAGATAAGTGCAGGCACTCTCTGCTTCATAGTAGTAGGAGATGATACAGGTGAAGGAGAACAGAGCCAGCATGATAGCAATGAATACGGGAGCAATGCCGCCCATAACGTGGGTAACAGCAGCCTGTACGAACTGAACACCTGCAGCTCTGTCAGCCATATCAGCAGCACCGGAACCAATATAGCCAAAGGTAGTATTGTAGCAATCGGTCAACAGGATCATGATACCGGAGCAGTTACATACGATAACAGTATCCAGCCATACACCGGCTGCATTCGCCATACCCTGCTTAACAGGATGGCTGGTCTCTGCTGCTGCTGCAGTAGGAGTGGACTCACCCATACCGGATGCAGACGAGAAGGTACCACGCTTAACACCCTGCTGGATAGCGATACCGATACCGCCGCCGATCAGAGCCTTGGAGCTGAATGCACAGCTGACAACCAGAGCGATAATGCTGGGAATCTTGGTAATGTTAACAATAACAACGATGATAGCACATGCGATATATACAACCGTCATGAAAGGCACAACTGCGGAAGCAACCTGGCTGATACGCTTGATACCACCCCAAACGGTGATGATCATGATCAGAGCGATAACCAGTGCGCATACCCACATAGGGATACCCAGTGCAGTATTGAAACCATCACAGATCGTGTTGGTTGCAGCTGCGGGCATGAACAGACCGATACCGATCATGGACACTGCAGACAGGAATACGCCGTAGCCCTTCCATCCCAGACCATGCTGTGCACAGTAGTAACCACCGCCACGATACTCGCCGTCTACACGGATCTTATAAAGGGAACCCTGTACACACTCTGCGAAACATACTGCGGAGTTGGTCATACCTGCGATCGTCATCCAGAACAGAGCACCGGGGCCGCCGTTGAATACTGCTACAGCTACACCGGCAACGTTACCTGTACCGATACGCATTGCCATTGTCGTACAGAAGGATGCGAACGTAGAGATACCGGAATCGGAATCCTGACGATCGATGATACGCTTCCACATGTCACCGAAGTGAACAAACTGGAAGAAGCCAAGGCGAACAGTCAGATACAGACCACCGCCAACGATGATGATGAGCATGCCGATACCCCAGAAGAGGCTGTTGCCGGCACTAACTAAACTTGTAATAGCGCTCATGATTCTCCTCCTTATTCTTTCTCAGACATATTTCCCCTCTCATCTGAGATATCTATATCATACCGAATTCTAGTCCATATGTCAAACAAATATTATTATTTAATGAAAAAAATATTAAAAAATTCAAAAACGGTTCTGAAATTTCTGCACATTTCAGAACCGTTTTTTTGCTCTTAGTATAATTTTTGTCAAAAATGCTCGTTTTTATGAAATCAATCCTATTGTCTTCAGACAACTGTCCCCTTCTGCCATGCAATGTATCATTCATTCGGAATCCGGATTCCATCCCTCACCTGCAGAGCTATGTCTGGTATACAGGCGGTAGTAGGCCCCTCGCTTTCGCATCAGTTCCCGGTGCGTTCCCTGCTCTATGATCCTTCCGTGATCTACCACCAGGATCACATCGGCCTGCCGGATCGTGGACAGACGATGCGCGATCACGAAGGAGGTCCGCCCCTTCATCAGCAGAGCCGTCGCATCCTGGATCTTCTTCTCCGTCACAGTATCGATAGACGAAGTCGCCTCATCCAGAACGAAGATCCGGGGATCTGAGAGGATCGCTCTCGCGAAGGAGATCAGCTGCTTCTCGCCGGTGGAGAGCAGGTCACCGCCTTCACCCACCTGGCTGTCATAGCCCTGTCCCATGCGCTCGGGGATGCTCTCCGCCGCTACGGCACGCATCGCAGCCTCCATCTCTTCCTGCGTGGCATCCGGCTTCGCATAGCGCAGGTTCTCGGCGATGCTTCCCGAAAAGAGATGAGGAGTCTGAATCACATAACCGATATTGCTGTGAAGCCACAGGGAAGAGCGCTCCCGGATGTCACGTCCATCGATCAGGATCTGCCCCTCCGTCGGCTCGAAGAAGCGGCAGAGCAGGTTAACGAGCGTCGACTTACCGGCGCCGGTCTCTCCCACGATGGCCACATTCGTTCCCTGCGGCACCTTGAGATTAAAGTGCTCGAAGATCATCTCCTCCCCATCCGGATAGTGGAAGCTGACATCACGGAACTCCACATCACCGTAGAGCTCCTCCCAGTTCTCTGTCTTCGGTTCAAAGGCATCTCCATACCTCTCCAGAACCTCCGGTGTATCGGCGATCTCCGCGCCGGTCTCCATCAGCATGCTGAACCTCTCGATATTCGCCTGTACGGTGATCAGGTTAGAGAGAGCTCGAATCACCCACTGAATCGGCTCCATCATGCCAAGGGCATAGGACATGAAGATAGAGAGCGTTCCGATCTCCATCACGCCCTGCGCGGTGATCAGACCGCCCCTCCACAGAACCATAGCCAGGGCACAGGATGCCGAGAAAGAGATCATCGCCATAAAGAGTGCCTGATAGTGAGCCACATGCACGGACTTGCTGCGCATCCGCTCCGTCTCTGCCTCAAAGTTCTCCTGCATCCGATCTTCCGTCACCAGCGTCTTGATCGTCATGGCACCGGTGATACCTTCATTGTAATTGCCGGTGATCCGGGAATTGATCTCACGAACCAGACGATTCAGCCCTACCAGTTTCTTCTGAAAGAAGACGACACCCAGAGTCGTTACGGGAACGAGGATCAGAACAAAGGCCGCAACATGAGCATTGAGCAGAAACATCACGACTACCACCCCGATCAGATAGCTGAAGTTCCAGATGGCATCCATAAGTCCCCAGGCGATCCATCCGCCGATCCTGTCCGTATCGCTCATGACACGGGCATGCAGGTAGCCAACGGAATTCTGATTAAAGTAAGAGAAGGACAGGGTCTGCAGATGATTGAAGCTGCTCTGCTTCATATCTCTTCCCACATACATCTCGATCTGACAGGTCTGATAGGTGGAGATCGTATTCACGACCACCTGAGACAGGATTACCGCCAGATAAAAGGCCACGAAGGTTCCCAGCCCCTGCAGAGTCTTCTCCGCCACAAAGTGATTCAAGGCATAGCTTTGGAAGAGAGGCACCACGATATCCAGACTGCTTCCCACGATGCCCAGCACGATCATGCTGACCATGATCCCCGCGTAGGGCTTCAGAAAGGGAACCAGCTTGCCAAGTCCGAACCAGGGAAGGCGGACATAGGTTTCTTTTTCTTCGTTCAAGGTTAGTCCTCCTCCCTCGGGTGCTGCAGCTCCCAGATCCTTCGATAGTATCCATCCTCCGCAAGAAGCTCCTCGTGGCTTCCCCGCTGCCGGATCTTCCCCCAATCCATCACCAGGATCTGATCTGCCTCCTTCAGGGTAGAGATCCGATGAGAGATCAGGATCACCGTGCGCTGCCCCATATATCTCTTCAGGGCCTCACGGATCTTCTCATCCGTCTCAGCATCCACCGCAGACAGCGAATCATCGAAGATCATGATCGGCGCATCCTGCATCAGCATGCGGGCAATTGCCGTTCTCTGCTTCTGTCCACCGGACAAGGTCACGCCGCGCTCTCCTACCATCGTGTCATATCCATTCGAGAACTCCCGGATGGTATCTGCCAGGGAGGCCACTTCGATTGCCTCCGTCATTCGGGCATCTTCCATCTCCCCGGTTACCGCCAGCGCCAGGTTCTCCCGGATCGTACGTGAGAACAGGAAGGGTTCCTGCAGGACCAGCCCCACATGAGAACGCACATAGCTGCGCGGAACCTCGGCAAGCGGCACACCGTCTACGAGGATCTCCCCGGCGGTCGGCTCATAGAGGCGGTCCAGCAGGTACATCAGCGTCGACTTGCCGCTTCCGGTCGTTCCCAGGATTCCCAGCGTCGTTCCGCCGGGCACCTCGAAGGAGATATCCTCCAGCACCTTCTTCTCTCCATCGTAGGAGAAGTCCACATGACAAAACTCAATCTTCCCTGCCATATCCGGAAGCCTCTCCGGTGCATCGGCTTCCTCCTCCGCCTCCGAATTCAGGATATAGAGCAGACGGTCCATCGATACGCCGGCCTTGCTCATCTCCGAGATCATACGTCCCAGACGACGCACCGGCCAGGTCAGCTTCTGATTATAAGATATGAAAGCGATCAGTTCACCCGCCGTCATGCTGCCACGCACACAGAAGATACTTCCCAGCACGATGATCAGCATCAGCTGAAGTGCCATCAGCAGATCATTCGATGCCCAGAACCCGGCTAACAGCTTACACAGCCCCATCCAGGCATCCGTATACTTCGCATTCTGCTTGCGAAAGCGTTCTCTCTCGTAGTTTTCTCTGGCAAATGCTCTGACCACCCTGACTCCGGTCAGGTTCTCCTGTGTAATCGTCGAGAGTTCTCCCTCGTTCTCATCGCACTCCAGGAACCGCATCCCAATCTTCTCATAGAAGAACCAGGAATAACCCACGATGATCGGCACCGACAGGAATACCACGACCGATAACTTCCGACTCATCGACACCATGAAGGCCAGACTGAAGACGATCAAGATCACGATTCGGATGACCTCCACCAGCTGCTCCGACACGAAGTCTCTCACGGAAGTTACATCGGATGTACATCTCTGAATGATATCGCCGGTCTGATTGGCTGCATGCCAGGATCCCGGCAATCTCTCTATATGAGAAAACAGCCAGTCTCTGGCTGTTTTACTCATCTTCTCTGTTCCTCTGGCATTCAGCCAGATATTCAGGTAACGGCACACCGCAGTCAGGGCCGCAACCAGGACGACTGCCAGGGCCGCCAGATACAGGTGCGCCAGGACATAGGATCTGCCGCCCGACCGGTCCAGGAACCCGCGCACAAGCGCCGGAATGCTGTCAGGATCATCTGCCAGACAATAGTCCACCACCACGCGGATCACCTGAGGCGTGATCATCTCAAGTCCTGCCACCCCAGCCGAGGCCAGGATGCTCAGGGCAAAGAAGAGCTTACTCCCTTCCAGGAAGCGGAGCAGCATGGTTATCTTCGTATACTTCTTCGTATTCACGTTCTTACTCAATATCTCCTGGGCTCAGGCCTTCTGCCCCATCCTCATCACCGGAGACACTCTCCGCAGAGGCATCCTCCTCCGAAGACTCACTCTCCGCAGCCACTTCACCCACGCGGTCTACCGCGGCCTCATAGTAATCGCTGTTCGGACAATTCTGAACCAGGCGTGTGAAGTAAGTGTTCGCCGTCTCCTGATCGTCCCTATGCTCATAGCAGCGTCCCAGATAGAACAGCGCCTGGTCATAGTTCTCATCCATCTCCAGACACTTCTCGAAGTACTCGATCGCATAGGTGTAGTAATCTTCATTGAAGTAATTCATACCTGTATTGAAGGTACTCTGCAGTCTCTCCGTCACAAGCTTCTTGTACATGGTCTGGTAGACCGTCTGATAGGTCTCAGAGTCCACCGCATCCGCATCGAGCTTCAGGAAGCGGTCGGACAGTTCTTCCAGTTCCTCATCATCAGCGCCATCGTTATAAGAAACCACGATGTCCATCAGCGTATCATACTGCGTGAACATACCATCACTTCCGGTATAGGCGTCAAGCTTACCGGACAAGTCTTCATTCTCCGCAGTCAACGACTCTACCTGCTCCTTCAGAGAGGCCAGTTCCTGCGTCTGATCCGACATCTGATTATCGTAGAAAGCAATCTTCTGATTGGCCGCCGTCGCTGCATTGTGATCTACCGTCGGCAGGATCACGAACTGATAGAGGCAGAGGGCCACAGCCATGCCGGCGAGAAAGACAAGAATGCGGCTCAGACCACTGACACTGACCTTCTCCCGGCGTCGGGGAACAACGATATCGTCATCCAGTGCCAGAGCATCCTCCGCAGCTCTAGCCTGCTGAAGTTCCGAGCGCCGCTCCTCGGCTTCTCTGGCTTCCCTGCGGGACTTTCTTGAGTTGCCCATCTTCCCCCGGATCTGTCTGCTGTAGCGCAGGCAGAGGGTATTGCCATGGTCAATCTCCAGTGCTCTCTTCAGGATCCGGTTCGCATTGGAGTACTCTTCATTCTGAATATAGCAGAGCGCCAGCAGCTGATAGGCCTTGATCAGCTTGGGCTGCTGCTTCAGGACACGCTTCAATGTGATGATGGCCAGATCGACCCCCTCATTCTTCGCCTGATAGAGGGCCTGATTATACTTCTTAATGGCCTGATTCATCTCTTCGAGACTATTGCGGTCCTTGCGCACCTTCTCGATATACCGGTCAGCCAGATTGTTCTCCGACTGCAGGTTCTTGCTGACGACCCACTGGCAGAGCGCCTCGGTCACCTCACCCATCTCAAAGTAGACAAGACCCAGAAGATTCCTGGCGTCGGTATTGTACTTATTCAGCTGAACACTCTTTCTGAGCGCTGACACGGCACCGGTCAGGTCACGCACCCGGGCCTTCTCCAGACCCGCATTATAACAGCTGTTGGACATGCCGATGATCTTACGATAGACCGTAACATCCGCGCCGCAGCGCAGACAAAGATGACCGGAGCCCAGGGGATTCCCACAACGGTAACAGATCATTTCCTCTGCTCCTTCTCTTCCAGAATCTGGACCATGATATCCGTCATATCCTTCAGGTTCATATTCGCAATACTATCTTCCATCTGTTCCACTTCCTTACTGGGGCGGAACTTGCTCAGTTCTTCTTCAAAATTGATCATGATTTGCCTCCCTATGATCCCGCCCCGCGATTGGAACGGTATCATTCTCCGGACTTTTGTCTGATTGCTCTGCAGATCTCCTGCGATTCCTCCTTGCGAACACAAGGGCGTACATTTTATAATATCGTATTCTGTGAATTTGTGCAACCAAAAGCGGGGCGAAGCCGCTCACCTGCGAACTTCGCCCCGCCGTACTCATCTGAATATGACTTACTGCTTACAGCTCTACACTTCCGGTGATCGTATCATTGATCACATAGTAGCAAGCGCCCTCTTCCGGCTTCACGTACAGGTTCAGGCTCTTCATGGAACTGATGCGGTGACCCTGTGCCTTGTAGTCCTCCTCGATCTTCTCGAGCAGCTCACTCTCACGGATCTCCTGGCCGAAGATCTGGATATAGGTCTCCTTCAGCGCAAGCTTGGTGTAGTTCTTCTTTGCAGCCTTCTTCGCTGCAGCAGCCGTCTCCTTCATGCTGTCGGCAGCCTTCTTGGCTGTCTTCTTCGCAGTCTTCGCGGTCTCGGTCTCAGCTACCTTCTTCGCAGTCTTCTTCGCGGACTTCACAGTCTCGGAATCTGCAACCTTCTTCACCGTCTTCTTTGCAGTCTCTACGGTCTCCTTCACGGTCTCATTCTCAGCAACCTTGTTCACGCCGTCAGCAGCCTTATCTACTGCTTCCTTCACAGTCTCAGCTACCTTATCTACGGTCTCTTTTACATTCATATCGCTCATGGGGGTTACCTCACTTTTATCATTATTTTATTACACACAATATATCCTCTCCCCTGTTTTTCGTCAAGCATTTTCCTTGGAAATGCTCCGTATTTTAGGATTTTTTCAGTTTTTTGTCCCTCTGATTCCACAATTAGCACATTTTTACGGTTGGTAATTCGACCGAAATTCCCCGTTATCTCCCCCTGCCTCTTGCGTAAAAGATCAACTTCCTCTATACTTTATAATGGAGTTTTGCAGGGATTGATCCCTATGCTATAAAAAACAAGGATGCTGGAGGCCTTGCCTCTAGCTCCACGCGGTAAGAAAACACGCACAGTTCCGCTGCGCTCCAAAAATTTGTATTCCACGGGGCCCCTACCCCACTACTTGTTCGTGTTCTTGCGGGTCGCTAAAGGCTGGAAAACAGTGCGCATTCGCCCACAAGGGGCTTCTGCGCCCTTTTTCAGCCTTTGCTCCCCTGGTGCATCATAAAAACCATTATTCTTTTCAGGAGAATTCTTATGAGTATATTATCTGTCAGCAACTTATCTCATGGCTTCGGTGACCGTGCGATCTTCCGCAATGTCTCCTTCCGTCTTCTCAAGGGCGAACATATCGGCCTGATCGGTGCCAACGGAGAAGGCAAGTCCACCTTCATGAATATCATCACAGGCAAGCTGATGCCCGATGAAGGCAATGTCGAGTGGTCGAAGAATGTCAAGGTCGGCTATCTGGATCAGCACACGGTGCTGGAGAAGGGAATGACCATCCGCTCCGTCCTGCGCTCTGCCTTCGAAGACCTCTATGCCATGGAAGCCGAGATGAATGAGATCTGCGACAAGCTTGCCACCGCAGACGAAGAGACTATGTACAAGCTGATGGATGATCTGGCTGTCATTCAGGATACCCTGACCTTGCGAGACTTCTATGTGATCGATGCCAAGGTGGAAGAAGTCGCCCGCGCTCTGGGCCTGCTGGATCTGGGTCTCGATCAGGATGTCACCGACCTGTCCGGCGGTCAGAGAACCAAGGTCCTGCTCGGCAAGCTCCTGCTCTCCAAGCCGGATATCCTGCTGCTCGACGAGCCGACCAACTACCTGGATAAGGAACACATCGAGTGGCTGAAGCGCTACCTGAATGATTATGAGAATGCCTTCATCCTGATCAGCCACGATATCCCCTTCCTCAATGACGTTGTCAACCTGATCTATCATATGGACAATCAAGAGCTGAACCGCTATGTCGGAAACTACGATAAGTTTCGGGAAGTCTATGCCATGAAGAAGTCCCAGCTGGAAGCCGCCTACAAGAAGCAGCAGCAGGAGATTGCCAGCCTGAAGGACTTCGTAGCAAGGAACAAGGCGAACGTGGCCACCCGCAATATGGCCATGTCCCGTCAGAAGAAGCTCGACAATATGGATGTCATCGAGCTTGCCGCAGAGAAGCCCAAGCCCGAGTTCAACTTCCGTACGGCCCGCGCCTCCAGCCGCTTCGTTGTTCAGACAAAGGAACTGGTCATCGGCTATGATGAGCCCCTGTCGAAGCCTCTGACCCTGACCGTAGAGAGGAAGCAGAAGATTGTCCTGACCGGCGCCAATGGTATCGGCAAGACCACCCTGCTGAAGAGCATCCTCGGTCTCACTCCCGCCATCTCCGGCAAGTGCACGTTGGGTGACTACCTTTATATCGGCTACTTCGAGCAGGAGATGTCCCAGGACAATCCCCACTCCTGTATCGAAGAGATCTGGGAAGAATTCCCGGCTTACACCCAGTACGAAGTAAGAGCGGCTCTCGCCAAGTGCGGTCTGACCACCAAGCACATCGAAAGCAAGGTGCGAGTTCTGAGCGGCGGCGAGCAGGCCAAGGTACGTCTCTGCAAGCTGATCAACAAGGATACCAATCTCCTCGTCCTCGACGAGCCGACCAACCATCTGGATGTCGATGCCAAGGCAGAACTTAAGAGAGCCCTGCAGGAATACAACGGCACGATCCTGATGGTCTGCCATGAGCCCGAGTTCTATGATGGTCTTGCCACCGATGTCTGGGATTGCAGTCAGTGGACGACCAAGCTGTAAGCTCTTTCCAGCCGATGTGCGCATCGACTTCTCCCAACTGCGTATAAAAGATGCTCCCCCGCCGCAGGCTTACCTGATGGAAGCCCGCCCCGGGGGAGCATTTGCAGATGAAATTACTCTTCTTTATCTTCTCTCTTCGTCTTACACGTTACTGCCTTACTCTTCACATTGGCAATGATATCGTCACCGACTGCCACGATCCGATACGTATACCGCTTGCCTGCGGCGATCTTCCGATCTATGTAAGCGGTCTTTGTCTCCTCCAGTTCTGCTATCCTCTGATAGGATCCGCTGCCCTTCTTTCTCTGAATAATGTAGCCTGTCGCGCCCTTGACGCTCTCCCAGGTCAGCTTCACGGCATCCTCCTTCACCCGGACCGTAAGGACCGGTTTCTTCAGCGTCGGGCACTTCACTGCGATCTTCGTCACTGCATAGGGAGACTTCACAGCATATCGTGCTGCCTTCTTCAGCGTCGGCAGGTGAAGCACTGAAAAAGAGCTTCCGATTCCGGCCACCTCCGTTACATCGCTGATATCAATCCCGCAGCTGCTCAGTGCCGTCAAAGCCGCAAGAACCCGCCCCGAGGAGAAGGTCAGATGACAGCCGTCCCGTTGAATATCATCTCCAAAGTAAGCTCTTCTTACATTCTCCACCGCAGTTCCTACCGGAACCAGGAAGTCCACCTGAGAGTTCTCAGCCAGCTTGTCGAAGACCTTACAGAGGGTGCGATACATCTTCTTCTGACTATAGTCAAACTTCGCAAAGTAACCATGCCGACGATAATCCTTCGCATAGGCCCATGTCATCTCCAGACCAACCTTCGCCTTCGGATTCTTCGTGTGAATATACTCTGCAAAGAGATCCAGAATGCAGACCTTCTCGGAGGAGTCGCCCCCGGTCTCTGCCGCTTCCGATGTCACAGCCTCTGATTCCGATGTCCCGGGTTCTTCCTCACTTACCTCCGTCTCTGCTTCTTCTGTCTCCGCAGATTCCTCATCCGATATACTCTCTGATTCCTCTTCGCTTTCGAAGGCCGATTCGGTAGTAGACTCTTCCCAGGAAGGGAAGCTCCAATTCTTCTTTGCCCCTCCGAAAGAAGTCTCGGACTCATCCTCTGATTCTGCCTCTTCGAATGCTTCCGCAGACTCTTCTTCCGATTCTGTCTCCTCAGCGTCTTCTGCAGAGTCCTCTTCTGATTCATTCTCCTCGGATTCCTCTGCTGACTCCTCTTCCGGCTCCGTCTCTTCGGATGCTTCCGCAGACTCCTCTTCCTCGTCCATCTGCTCCAGGGAGTCCACAGTCACAAAAAAAGAACCATAGCCGTCCCCGGTTGCGCTGCTGTCCGGCTGCAGGATCACGATATCCCAGTCTCTGTCTCCGAAGATCTTCTCGGCTCTGGCATCGGTATACAGCTTCGTCACCTTGTGATTATGCATCACACGATACTGGAATGCCGGTGCATTCGACCGGATCTTCTTCCAGATTTTGTTCAGGCTGGCTGAGCTGATCTGCATCAGCCCGACATAGACATTCTTATATCCGGCTTCCTCGAGGATCTCACCCATATACTCATAGGTATCTCTCGTAAAGCTGTTGCCGATCAGCAGAATATTCTTCCCTTCATCCTTCTCCAGAGCAGCAAGATGCGTCTTATAGTTTGTCTTCGCCTGCATGCAGACGGGTGTCGATAATGTAAAGATAGATAGCAGGAGGGCCAGCAGTCTGCTGACCCCTCTGCCGTTGATTCTCAGTTTCTTCATGATAAGTTTGCAAAGCTTCCTTATAAAATTACTCTTCCTCTGCCCAGACAAGAGCCGCCTTCACGGCACGCTTCCATCCCTTCAGGCGGGATGCTCTCTCTGCCTCATCCATCGCCGGCTCGAATACGCGCTCCCGGCTCCAATTGCTGCGGATCTCCTCGCGGTCCTTCCAGTAGCCCACCGCCAGACCTGCCAGATAAGCTGCACCAAGAGCTGTCGTCTCCACACAGGAAGGACGTACGACCTCGGTTCCCGAGATATCCGCCTGGAACTGCATCAGCAGATTGTTGGCGCTGGCACCTCCATCCACCTTCAGACTGCTCATCGGAACTCCCGAGTCCTCAATCATGGCTGCGATGACAGAGTTGCTCTGGTAAGCGATCGACTCCAGTGTCGCACGTACAAGAACCTCTCTGCCGCTGCCGCGGGTCAGGCCAACGATCGTACCTCTCGCATAGGGATTCCAATAAGGTGCACCAAGACCGGTAAAGGCCGGCACCACATAGACGCCATCTGTATCCGGAACCGAGGCAGCCACTGCTTCCGACTGCGGAGCATTCTCCACCAGCTTCATGGAATCGCGCAGCCACTGAATCGATGCGCCTCCCACGAACACGCTTCCTTCCAGCACATACTCTACTTGTTCGCCTGCCGTTGCTGCAAGCGTCGTCACCAGGCCATGCTGAGACCGAATGGGTTCAGATCCGGTGTTCATCAGCAGGAAGCAGCCGGTACCGTAAGTATTCTTCACATCGCCCGGAGCGAAGCAGCACTGACCGAAGAGAGCCGCCTGCTGGTCACCGGCAGCGCCGGCAATCGGAATCGTACCGCCGAAGACCTGCGGATCCGTATAGCCATAGATGCAGGAAGAGGGCTTCACCTCAGGAAGCATGGATGCAGGGATCCGGAAGTAGTCCAGAAGTTCCTGATCCCACTGCAGCTTATGAATATCAAAGAGCATGGTACGGGAAGCGTTCGTGCGGTCCGTCACATGCACCTTGCCTCTGGTCATGTTCCAGATCAGCCAGGTTTCCACGGTACCGAAGGCAAGCTTTCCGGCTTCTGCGTCCTCTCTGGCTCCTTCTACATTGTCCAGGATCCAGGCAATCTTGCTGGCACTGAAGTAAGCGTCAGGCACCAGACCTGTCGTAGATCTCACCTTCTCCTCCATGCCATCCTTCTTCAGCTGTTCGATACGGTCCGCCGTGCGGCGGCACTGCCATACGATAGCCGGATAGACCGGCTCACCGGTCTCTCGGTTCCATACGATCGTCGTCTCTCTCTGATTCGTAATACCGATCGCAGCAATATTCTCCTCCGCAGCCCCAATCAGAGCCATTGCCTCCGCACCAACAGAAAGCTGGGAGGACCAGATCTCCTTGGGATTATGTTCCACCCATCCGGGATGCGGATAATACTGGCGGAATTCTCTCTGTGCCATACTGCAGATCCTGCCTTCCTGGTCAAAGAGGATACAGCGAGAGCTGGTCGTTCCCTGATCCAGAGCCATGATATACTTCTTCATACTTTCTCTCCTTATAAGCCAAACCATAGATTCTAAGAGTCTGTTTCTTCCTATTATAAATTAAGTCCAACCAAATGCACAGAAGTTTTCATCATTTTATTATAATTATTCCGATTCATCTATGCTTGCTTTCTTTCAGGCAGTCTCTATCTTCTGTTTAGACTCTGCATTCAATCTTACCAGTTCCTTCCACTCTCTCACGGCAAGGGTGGTGGTACAGATAAATGCCAGAGCATCTGCAATCGGTCCCGCATAGATCAATCCATCGATACCGAAGATGCGCGGCATGATCAGATAGAGCGGCAGCAGGAAGATGATCTGCCTGGTCAGAGACAGAAAGACGCCAAGCTGAGGCTTACCAATCGCTGTAAAGTAGTTCGAAGTGATCGGCTGTGCGAAGTCAATAAGAATCAGAGCCATATAGATCCGGAAGTAGCGCACAGCGAAGAGATAATACTCTTCGGAACCGCCTCCGAACAAACCGATGATCTGGCGGGGGAAGAACTGGAAGGCAATCATCGAGGCCACAGATACCAGGAAGGCCACCGTCATGGCGATCTTATAGGTACTCATCACGCGCTCATACTTCTTCGCTCCATAGTTGAAGCTGACCAGGGGCTGCATGCTCTGCGAAGTTCCGATAATAATCGAGAAGAAGATCATGCCCACCTTGGATATGATGCCTGCCACCGCCAGAGGAATATCTCCGCCGTAGATGGACTGGCTTCCGTAATAAGTCAGCGACTTATTCATGACTACCTGCACGACCATCATGGCAATCTGATTGAAGAAGGGCGCTGTCCCAAGCGTCATGATGCGCAGAAAGAACTTCGGATTCGGAATGAAGTAAGTCAGATGCAGGCGGATCGTCTTGTAGTGAAGCAGGTATCTCACTACAAGTGCGAAGGACAGAATCTGTCCGATCACGGTTGCCAGAGCAGCACCTGCCATCCCCCACTGAAATCCGAAGACGAAGAGAGCATCCAGGAAGGTATTGAGGACCGCACCCGACAGATTACAGAGGAGCATATATCTCGGACTGCCGTCGGCACGAATCAGGTGACCGCCGCCCACAGAACTGATCAGCAGGGGATAGCCGAAGGCCACGATCCTGCAGTACTCTGCCGCATAAGGAAGCACATTCTCCGGGGCACCGAAGAATGTCAGCATCGGATACAGGAAGACCTCTGAGATCAAGGTCAGCGCACATCCGAGCAGCACCAGCATGGCGAAGGCATTGCCGATGAAGTAGGGGGCCTCTTCTTCCCTCTTCGCTCCCATCGATAGATTGAAGGCAGAGGCACCGCCGATACCCAGAAGCAGAGCCAGAGCCGTACATGTGGTATTCAAGGGGAATACGATATTCGTAGCTGCATTGCCAAGAGTTCCTACCGCATGCCCAATGAAGACCTGATCCACCAGATTATACAGAGAGCTGACCAAAGTCGCTATGATACTGGGAACCGCGAAGCTGAACAACAGCCCGGGAATCGGGCGATACCCTAAGGGATTCTCTCTCTTTTCTTCCATCTTCCTACCTCTCACGAATGATCATCCGTCAACCGGCAGACTTCTCTGCCCTCTTCTATATATCTTACAGTTCCTTCGTATCCAGGACAATGGTCACCGGACCATCATTGATCGATGCCACAGCCATATGTGCACCGAACTCGCCATGCTCCACATGGAAGCCCTTCTCCCTGCACAGCTGCATGAACTTCTCATAGAGAGGGATCGCAACCTCCGGGGATCCTGCCTTGAAGAAGCTGGGGCGATTGCCCTTCTTGCAGTCAGCAAAGAGTGTGAACTGAGATACCACCAGAATCTCCCCGCCGACGCTAGCCAGATCTGCATTCATAGGGTGCTTCTCATCTGCGAAGATTCTCATCTTACAGATCTTATCCGCAAGCTTCTTCGCCTGTTCCTCCGTATCCTCCGGGGCTACGCCGAGAAGGATCAGGTATCCCCGGCCGATCTTCCCATTCACTACGCCATCAATCGTGACAGATGCTTCCTTCACTCTTGTTACCACTGCTTTCATATCTTATTCCTCCGGATGGTATTCTCTTCCATCATTCCTCTTACTTTGATTCGAACTTCTATTCGTCCGTATTACCGTTGACAGCCCTCTGTACTTCCGTCCTGCCCTCTAGCAGACAGCTTCCACAGACAACACGTACAGGGTATCCTCTTCCACGCGGAACTTCACTTCCATCCCCGCAAAGGGCATCCCGTAGACCCTCTCCGGATTCCTCTGATAGGCCGGTCTGGGGTCCTCTGCAAGGACGCCTCGCAGCGCACTCCTCTTCTCTGCCGGAACCTTCGCAAGCTCCTCCTCCGGAATCACTACCTTCACGCGGTAGTCGGGGTTCTGCGCCGTGAATCCCTTCATGGCCTCCGGATGGCTATCGGCATGCGGAACATAGGGCTTGATATCCAGGATCGGTGTACCGTCCATCAGATCGGCTCCCCTGACCCGGATCACCGGTCCCTCCGGCGTATCAAAATCGATCCCCGCGATCTTCACAGAGGAAAGTCCGATGGGATTAGGACGGAAGGGCGATCTCGTTGCGAAGACACCCTTGCGCACATTGCCGCCCAGACGCGGAGGCCGCACCGTAGGCGACCAGTCGTCTCGCACAGCCTCCGAGAACTGCCAGATCAGCCACAGGTAGGAGAAACCTTCCAGTCCCCGCAAGGCATCCGGATTGCGATACTCCGGCTCGAAGATAATCGTCGCCTCCAGATCATCCACCAGACCGCTCTGTCTGGGAACACCGAACTTCGTCGCAAAGTCGGTGCGGATCCTGGCTATGATCTTCATCTGAATCAACTCTGCCATTGCTGTCTCCTCCTCACACTCGATCATCCATCACACTAAAATATGATTATATCATATCAGCACTCCTCTTGTGCAGAAGTTTTATGAATCACTTTCCAATGCCCGAACCGGGTTGTGTGCTCTTACGTGTTCACCGGAAATACTTCACATACAATTCCGCTTTCGCCGAAGAATAGGCAGAATCCTTGTTCCGGCACAATAGTTTGAGCATTTGCTTCGTGCTGAAAATTGGGCAGCAAAAATATTTTTCCACTTTTTTGCAAAAAAGTGTTTGCATTTTTATCCGCTTTGTATATAATAGCGTGTTAGAGTGTACTTCACACCAAAGTAAGTGAATATGCAAAACCTTGCATCACCCCCTGGTCCTCCGCATGACCTGCGGAGCGTTCAGGCATTTACCTGACTCGGTGAACTGGCAGGAATGGAGTATTAAGGATGCACGGTATTATGACCGTGTTATTTTTTTTGCCCGGATTTCGCTGTGGACCCCGATCTTCAGGTATGTAGTCACCCCAAGGACAGACTATATAATCAAGGAGGAGGCAAATTATGCCCAAGCGTACAGACATTAACAAGGTTCTCATCATCGGCTCCGGCCCCATCATCATTGGTCAGGCATGTGAGTTCGACTACTCCGGCACTCAGGCCTGCAAGGCTCTGAAGAAGCTCGGCTATGAGATCGTACTGGTGAACTCCAACCCCGCTACCATCATGACGGACCCCGAGACCGCAGATGTAACATACATCGAGCCCCTGAATGTGGCTCGAATGGAACAGATCATCGCAAAGGAGCGCCCCGACGCTCTGCTGCCCAACCTTGGCGGACAGTCCGGCCTGAATCTGGCTGCTGAGCTTGCGAAGGAAGGTATCCTGGAGAAGTACAACGTTCAGGTCATCGGTGTTCAGATCGATGCCATCGAGCGTGGTGAGGACCGTATCGAGTTCAAGAATACCATGAATTCTCTGGGAATCGAGATGGCGAAGAGTGAAGTATCCTACAGCGTCGATGAGGCTCTGGCCATCGCCGATAAGCTGGGATATCCCGTAGTTCTTCGTCCCGCATATACCATGGGCGGCGAAGGCGGCGGCCTGGTATATAATAAGGAAGAATTGAAGACCGTATGTGCACGTGGTCTGCAGGCCAGCCTGGTAGGACAGGTTCTGGTTGAGGAGTGCGTGACCGGTTGGGAGGAGCTGGAGCTCGAAGTTGTCCGCGACTGCGAAGGCAATATGATCACCGTATGCTTCATCGAGAACATCGATCCCATGGGCGTACATACCGGTGACTCCTTCTGTGCAGCTCCCATGCTGACCATCTCTCAGGATGTGATGGACCGTCTGCAGGAGCAGGCTTACAAGATCGTTGATGCTGTTCAGGTAATCGGCGGCTGCAACTGCCAGTTCGCCCATGATCCCGTAACCGACCGTATCATCGTTATCGAGATCAATCCTCGTACCTCCCGCTCCTCTGCCCTGGCTTCCAAGGCTACCGGCTTCCCGATCGCTCTGGTATCCGCTATGCTGGCTACCGGTCTGACTCTGAAGGATATCGAGTGCGGCAAGTACGGCACGCTGGACAAGTACGTTCCCGATGGAGACTATGTTGTAATTAAGTTCGCTCGCTGGGCATTCGAGAAGTTCAAGGGCGTTCAGGATAAGCTGGGTACTCAGATGCGCGCCGTAGGCGAAGTTATGAGTATCGGTAAGAACTATAAGGAAGCCTTCCAGAAGGCCATCCGCTCCCTGGAGACCGGACGCTACGGTCTGGGACATATCGCAAAGCTGGAGGCTATGAGCAAGGAAGAACTGCTTCGTATGCTGCAGACGCCTTCCTCCGAGAGACACTTTGCTATGTATGAGGCTCTGAAGAAGGGGGCTACCGTCGATGAACTCTTCAACCGCACTAAGGTTAAGAAGTGGTTCATCGAGCAGATGCAGGAACTGGTTGCTGAGGAAGCAGCTCTGGAGTCCCTGGCCGGTGCACTCCCTGCAGATGATGTTCTGACGCAGGCGAAGAAGGATGGCTTCTCCGATAAGTATCTGAGCATGCTGCTTCAGGTGCCCGAGGCTGACATCCGCAATCACCGTATCGAGATTGGTGTCGAGGAGACCTGGGAAGGCGTTCACGTAAGCGGCACCAAAGACAGCGCTTACTACTTCTCCACCTACAATGCTCCTGACAAGAATCCCGTAAGCGAGGACAAGCCCAAGGTTATGATCCTCGGCGGCGGCCCCAACCGTATCGGTCAGGGTATCGAGTTCGACTATTGCTGCGTACACTGTGCACAGGCTCTGAGAAAGCTCGGCTTCGGTACTATCATCGTTAACTGCAACCCCGAGACCGTATCCACTGACTATGATACTTCCGACAAGCTCTACTTCGAACCTCTGACCCTTGAGGATGTTCTGAGCATCTACAAGAAGGAGAAGCCCGTAGGCGTCATCGCTCAGTTCGGCGGACAGACTCCTCTGAATCTGGCTGCAGATCTGGAGAAGAACGGCGTGAAGATCCTTGGTACCAGCCCTGCAGTCATCGATCTGGCTGAGGACCGTGACCAGTTCCGCGCTATGATGGATAAGCTGGGAATCCCCATGCCTGAGGCAGGTATGGCTGTCAATGCCGAGGAAGCCAAGGAGATCGCTCACCAGATCGGCTACCCCGTTATGGTTCGTCCTTCCTACGTTCTGGGCGGCCGCGGCATGGAGGTCGTATATGACGATGAGGCAATGGAAGGCTACATGGCAGCAGCCGTTGGCGTAACTCCCGACCGTCCCATCCTGATCGACCGCTTCCTGAACCACGCTACTGAGTGTGAGGCTGATGCCATTGCCGATGGCAAGCATGCATTCGTTCCCGCAGTTATGGAGCACATCGAGCTTGCAGGTGTTCACTCCGGTGACTCTGCCTGCATCATCCCTTCCAAGCATCTGTCTGCTGAGAATGTAGCTACCATCAAGGAGTACACCAGAAAGATTGCTGAGGAGATGGGCGTTCGCGGTCTGATGAATATGCAGTATGCGATTGAGAACGGCAAGGTATTCGTTCTTGAGGCGAACCCTCGTGCTTCCCGTACCGTACCGCTGGTATCCAAGGTCTGCAACATCCGCATGGTACCTCTGGCTACCGAGATCGTGACTGCAGAGCTGACCGGCAAGGAGTCCCCTGTTCCCGCACTGAAGGAGAAGAACATCCCTTACTATGGCGTGAAGGAAGCCGTATTCCCCTTCAAGATGTTCCAGGAAGTTGACCCCATCCTCGGACCGGAGATGCGTTCCACCGGTGAGGTTCTGGGTATGTCTGCATCCGTAGGTACTGCATTCTTCAAGGCACAGGAAGGTACTCAGACCGTCCTTCCCACCGAAGGTACCGTATTGATCTCCGTAGGTGACAAGGAGAAGCCCGAGGTTGCTGAGATTGCGAAGAGCTTCTACGATGATGGCTTCAAGATCATGGCTACCAGCGGAACTGCCGGTGCCCTGATTGCCGCAGGTATCCCCTGCGAGAGAGTAGAGAAGCTCTATGAGGGAAGACCTAATATTCTCGACCATATCACCAACGGTAAGATTCAGCTGATCGTGAATACTCCCGTCGGCAAGGAAGGCCGCAACGATGACTCCTACCTGCGTAAGGCAGCCATCAAGGGACGTATCCCTTACATGACTACCATCGCAGCAGCAAGAGCTACCGCGGAAGGTATCGCTTCCATCAAGAAGTGCGGTCTGGGTGAGGTCGTATCTCTGCAGGATCTGCACGCATCGATCACCGACAAGTAATTCAATGATCGATCACTGAGCATTGTACTGAATCTGAATAAATACGAACCCCTCCTGCAGGAAGCAAGACTTCCTGCAGGAGGGGTTCTTTATGGCCTTAATCAGGGAGGAGGCATAATCAGCGGTTGATCTCGTCTCCGTTCCGGAGATTCGAGAAGTTCTTCCGCTTAGTACTCTAACTTCCACATATATCTTCTCATGGTCAGAGGATGATTGCGTACCTTGGCCAGTTCCTCTGCATAGACACGAAGAACTCCGGTGATCAGCATAGGATTGAAGAACTCAACAACAGACTTGTCGATGACTGTGCTCAGACCATAGTCCTTAGCATCTACAACCGTTGTCAGTGCATCAAAACGCTGAAGGAAGGTCAGAACCCGGCTGTCCATAGGTCTGGTAGGGCCATCGCTCATCAGAAGGAGATAAGGAACATCCTTGTCAACCAGTTCAAAGGGACCATGGAAGAACTCGCCACAGTTGAAGGAGCTGGCGGGAATCCACTGCATCTCCATCAGAAGGAACATAGAGAAGGAATAGGCACTGTACTGTGCAGCACCCGAAGAAAGTACATAGATCTGGGGCTGATCGGCATACTTCACTGCGAACTCTTTCGCTCTGGATTCCAGGCTTAATACAGAGGTGTTGATCAGGTCATAGATCTTAGTGAATCCATCCTGCATGGCATCGTAATCAGCATATCCTTCATAGGCATTGAGCACTTCACAGGCGAAGGCCAGCACATTGCCCATCTTCTCCATCTTTGCGCCGTAGCTCTCATAGAAGCCATGAATGATCTGATAATGAGATGCCTTCGCAAGGGGAGAATCCGCGTTGATCGTGACAGATACCACAGCAGCGCCAAGTTCCATCGCCTTCTTAGAAGCTGCGACGGTCTCAGGTGTCGTACCGCTCAGAGAGCATGTCACTACGATTGCTGTCTCGTCGCAGGACACAGGGGTGGAGTAGTTGAACTCGTTCGCAGTATGAATGCTGGAGCGAAGCGTTCTGGCATTGCGATCCATGAAATACTTGCCCGGGAAGAGTTCGGACATGGAAGCACCGCAGCCAACAAAGAATAAGCTCTTAATCTCCGGTCTCTCCGCCTTGATAGCGGCAACAATTTCTTTCACTGTCATAGAATGTATCCTCCTTCAGGAATCTTTTATTTTGAATACATTATATAACGTTATATGACCATTGTCAATCATTCATCTTTTATTTCTGTTATTTTCTCTTTTTTACCTGCAAAATCGTTTGTTTATTATGTTTTTTTAGTTCTGATTGATTATTCATCATGTTATTGTTATAATAATCAATATAATGTTCATTTGTCAAAGGAGACATAGAAATGCGTTTATTGAGTATCGGTGATAATGTATGTGATGTCTATCTTCATCTGGCCGCTATGTACCCGGGGGGACAGGCACTCAATGTAGGTGTCTATGCAAAGATGCTGGGACAGACATCAGGCTACATAGGTATCTTCGGGCAGGATGAAGTATCTGAACATATCCGATCCGTCCTGAATGAACTTGGGGTCGACCACAGTCATTCCAGAGTATATGAAGGCGCAAACGGATTCGCTATGGTAACTCTGGTAGATGGAGAGCGGACCTTCCTCGGAAGCAACAGAGGAGGCATCGCATCCGTCACACCACTTACCCTGAACTGTGACGATCTTGACTACATAAGCACCTTCTCGGTCATTCATACCAGCAATAATTCACATATCGATCAAGTTCTGGAGCAGTTGAAGGAAACCGGTCTGCCTATCTCCTATGATTTCTCGATTCAATGGCTGGAAGATACCGAATGGATGAAGCAGATCTGCTCTTACTGCACCTTTGCCTTTCTGTCTCTTCCGGATGATGCCTCTGAAGATGACATTCAACGGTATATTCGCAGCTTCCATGAAGCCGGCTGTCCCAACGTCATAGCTACCTTTGGAAAAAAGGGCAGCTTTTTCTCCGATGGGAAGCAACTTTATGTCCAGAAGCCGCATCTGGTAGAAGCCATCGACACCCTGGGCGCCGGCGACTCATTTGCCGCCGCCTTCCTGGTCAACTACTATAATTTTCTGGAAGCCGATCCCGATGCCATGATTCCCGGCAGCGATTATTATCAGAGAGCCATTCACGATTGTCTGGATGCCGCTGCCGAATTCTCTTCCGCCACCTGTCTGGTCCGAGGTGCTTTCGGACACGGGAAGACCATCGATCCTGACACTTACACGGCGCGTATGAAGGAACCCGGATTTGTACGTTAGAGCAATATATAACTTCATCGAACAAGAGGAAAGCTCTGTGAACCTGATCGGTCACAGAGCTTTCTTATATACACAGTATCTATCTTATCCCTTAACAGCACCGGCAGAAAGACCTCGAACGAACTGTTTCTGCATACAGATATACAGAATGATCATCGGAAGAGATGCAATCAGAATACCTGCCAGCATCGTTACATAATCCGACTTCAGATCACCCTGGAAGGCCATCAGGCCAAGCGGAATCGTCATCAATTCCTTAGACTCCAGGAATACATTGGCAAAAAGGAACTCATTCCATACAAAGTTCAGATTGACAATGGCGGCTGATGCAAGCACCGGCTTACTGATGGGAAGAATGATCCGGAAGAATATCTGCGGTGTTGACGCACCGTCGATGATTGCCGCTTCCTCGATCTCCTTCGGAATACTGATAAAGTAAGACCGAAGCAGGAACATCGTAAAAGGAATTCGGAACGCGATATAAGGCAAGATAATCGCTGCACGCGTATCATACAGATGCAGCGCTCTGATAATCTTGAACAAGGGCACCAAAGCGACCTGTTCCGAGAGAGCCATGCCGCCCAGAACAATAATAAAGATTACGTCCTTCCCCTTCAGATCAAAACGCGTCAGACCATAAGCAAGCATAGAACTGAGCAGCAGGATAAAGAAGATGGAGATCGCACTGGTGATGATCGAATTGCCAAAGTACTTATAGAGTCCCTTACCCCATGCCGTCACATAATTTACAAACTGCGGAACTGCCGGAAGCGACATCGAATCAACGAACATCTCCTGGTTCGTCTTCAGAGAGTTAATGATCAGCCAAAGGACCGGTAGAATAATAATCAGGACCAGGGACATCAAGAAGACATGCGTCAGAATCGCAAGAGCATTTCTTTTTATTTTATCTGCACTATTATTCATCTCACTCCTCCTTACTCCTTACCGGATCTGGTGACCCGAAGCTGAATGATCGATAAGGTAACCGTGATCACGAAGATCAAGACACCGGTTGCTGCAGCCATACCCATATCATCATGCAGGAAGGCATTCTGATAAAGGAAGAGACCTAATACCTGAGATGAATCGCCCGGACCACCGCTTGTTGTGGTATAGACCTCCGTAAATAGCTTAAATGCACCGATCACAGTGATGATAGAGCACACCAGAAGCTGCTCTTTGGCAAGCGGAAGATAGATACTGATCGCTCGTCTGATCGGACCGGCACCGTCAATGATCGCTGCTTCAACGTAATCCATCGAAACGTTCTGGAAGGCAACGATCATCAACATCGCAATGTAGCCGGTAAACTGCCACTGGCTCATGGCAATGATACAGAAGATCGCCAGATTCTTATCGCCCAGCCATGTCTGCTGCCATTCGGGCTTGCCAATCAATTCAAAAAAGCCGTTGAGCATACCTACCGTCGGGTTATAGACGAAGGTGAACATCATACCGATCGCCGTCAGCGATATCAGGCTCGGAATAAAGTAAACACTCCTGTAGAATGCAGCAAACTTTCCCACGAACTTGCTCTCAAGAACAAGTGCAATCACCGTTCCGAATCCAACCTGTACGATCAGCGAAATGATACAATAGTAGATATTATTGCGAATCATCACTGGGAATGTATCATCGGTGAACAAACGCCGGAAGTTATCCAATCCAACAAACTTCATACTGGATGAGTATGAGGACAGGCGGAAGAAACTGTATACCAGATTCATCAGGATCGGAATATAGACAAATGCCAAAACCATAAACAATCCGGGAATGATATAAAAATAGTAGGATCTTTTATTTCTCTTCATGTATTCCCTCCTCTCTTATAGCTAAAGCTGATTTGTAAAAACAGCTGCCTAAGAACTTATTCCCGGCAGCTGTCTCTATGGCTTCTTTCTATCGGACAAGAACTCCGTCATTCCCCGAAGAAAAAAGTCTCACTCTGCTTTTTCTTGCATATGTCCGAATGATTATTCGGCAAGCGTCTGCGCTTCCTGCGCACTCGCCTGTATCTTCTCCATCGCCTCAGCAGCGTCATCGCCATCGATTACGTTGGAGATCTGCTGTAAGTACTCTTCGCATACAGTAGAGTAGAGAGAAGAATCAAACCAGGGACCCATCTCCTCAGCACTAAGAACCAGGTTATAGGCTTCAAGCAAACCTTCATCCGTGAGATTGGCATCTACGCCCTTAGAAGCATTGAACCAGCCAACTTCAACGGCTTCCTCTGCGCCAACCTCTGATCCAAGGAACCACTTCAGGAACTCTACACACTCGTCCGGATACTGAGTCTGACTGGATACAACGAATCCTTCCGGCTCACCGGTAAGGATAGAAGCATCGCCATTGCCCTCAACCGTAGGGAAGGTGAACATACCCCAGTTAAATTCGGTACCTTCCGTCTCTTCATAGATGTTCGTGATCTCCACAAGTTCCAAATAACACATAGCCGCCTGATTGGTAGTGAACAGCTGACGAGCCATATCGTGCGTCATACCATTGACGCCCATGTTCATGTAAGGCACCAACTGCTGCAGCATCTCAAGAGATGTCTGGTATCCGGGATCCGTAAACTCACCCGTGCTCACCTCGAAGTCACTTGCTCGGGTATCGCCATCTACCAGCATCTGATTCAAGGTGCCAACATAATGTGCTCCCGGCCACTGATCGGAGTTACCTTCAGCAATAGGGGTATAGCGGCCATCCTCCTGAATCACATCAAGGCATGCAATAAACTCATCCCAGGTCGTGGGAACCTCAAGCCCGAGCTCGTCAAAGATATCTCTGTTGTATGCGAATACCTTGGCATCCAAACGGAAGGGAATACCATAAACCATGCCATCATCCGTTGTATAATTGACCATCTGGGAATCAATCAGGCTGTCTGCCCACTCAGGATCCGCTTCCAGATAGGGAGTCAGATCAAGGATCAGATCCTCACGAATAAAGCGCTCTGTAAATTCACCTGCCCAGCTGTAGAAGATATCCGGCTGTTCTTCCGTTCCAATCACCGTCTTGATCTTCTCTTTATACGGCTGATTCTGAGCGCTCGTAACAACAATATCGATATCCGGATGTGCTTCCTCGTACTCAGCAATCTTCTCTTCGATAAATGAGTTGGCAGGATCTTCCGGGAAACGATGGAAGAACTTAATCACCTTCTTCTCACCGGAATCGGTTGCCTCAGCCTCTGCGGCAGCACTACCATCCGATGCACTGTCACTGCTGCTGCCACAAGCCATTAGTGAAGCCGCCATCATGAGAGCCAAACCAAGTGCAAGACCTTTTTTGAAACCTTTGTTCATAGAATCCTCCTTTTTCTTGTGCCTTATTTGTTGCTATTGTTATGTGTCCCCTTCTGTTTACATAACATCATGATGTATACATTATATAACATCATATTCAATATTTCAATTGTTTTTTTGTTTTTTACTCAAAATAATCGATAAGGGGAGGGAACCAGGGAAGTGACATAGTGATCTGAGGGACCTATCTCAAACATGAGGAAGTCTAAAAAAGGGACTATGAAAAATGAAAACTCATTTTTCACAGTCCCAAAAACATCATCTAATTGATAAAAGTTAAGGTATATCGTTCCGGATTGACTACCAGTCGGGAATAATGAATAATCGTTCCATCTTCTGCCGCCACTGTGTCCTTCTGAAGAATCAGCGGCTGCTTATTCGGTACGTGAAGCGATTTCGCCTCATGCTCTTTGGCATAACAGATCTCCACCACCTTCTTTGCGTGTGCCGGAAAGCATCCATGGGCCCTCAGACAATCATAGATGGAAGCAGTGAGATTCGTGCTGAGCAGGTACTTATACTCCTGGCTGAAGAAAGTCTCCTCCAGCATCACAGGTTCCTCGTTGCTGAGACGCAGACGATAGATTCGAATCACCTTCTCGTCCTCCGGAATCTTCAGCTCCCGGACTACAGCGGCAGTAGGTTTCACCCAACCGACGGAGATCAACTCAGCGGACGGTACCTTATGATCATTGATACAGATCTCAGAAAAGCTCATCACCTTATCCATCACACGATTTAGTTTCTTCGCCGAGATAAAGGTGCCGATTCCCTGCTTTTTGATGACCAGACCATCCTCTGTCAACAATTCGATTGCCTTTCTCACAGTTATACGACTGGTGGCATATAATTCACACAATTCCGTCTCTGTAGGAATCTTCTCATTCTCTTTCAGCTTGCCGGTAGCGATATCATTCTTAATAGAGTCATAAATCTGCTTATATAATGGTGTCGCGGAAGTTCTGTTCATATACTGCTCCATTCTCAATGGTTATAATCATTGTATATATATTGATTATGCCATCTTCCATGAATTATTTCAACGAATTTTTCCAACAGTTTTTTTAGAAATATACGGTAAATAAGCAAAAATCACGAATTTTTATACAAATTTGGATCCGTACCCTGTGAAATGGGTATACAACATATCAACAAGTGATTATATCAAAAACAGTTATTGGTTATCAATCTTTGTTCCCCCACGGCGATGAGCATTTGCTCTTATGGGCATGAAGTATCCATATCTATTCTTCTTGTTCTTCCGACGAATATCATGTAAAATCATTCTTAGTCAAGTTCGTTCTTGCCGCGTAATATTTTATACTTAACTATATAAGGATGGGGATACTTATGGAGATTGCAGAGATGTTGGAAGAATTGCAGGTCAAGGCGCTGAGAGACCCGGTACTGCGAAGGAAGATTCAGGACACCCGGCTGACGGAGAGCCCGATTCGCTCCTTCTGTCAGGTCTGTCAGGTGAACGGTTATGAGATCTACCCGATGGAACTGATTGCCGCCGGCGAGGAATTCTATGCGTCCTATCGGAGGAGCACCAACGGGGGTGGGGAGAATTCGCCCAAACTCAAGGGGCAGGATGACTTCTATGAGATGTTTCTGGCTGCTCTGGAGACGAAGGACAGCCCTACGCTGCAGGCATCGGCAGAGCAGTCGGATTATAACTGGTAAGAGGACAGCCCCGAAGTTCCGTACTCCGGGGCTGCTTCTATGAGCGGACCTTATCTAACATTTGTTGAGATATCGCATCGCAAAATATACTCTCAATTAATCCTCGAATTCATTGTTTGATTTCGCTATTTTATAAGAGCATTCAATAAACCAGATTGCGTCACAAATGCCGCCAATTACAATCACCAGAAATCTCTTATCAAGGTTAAAGAATCCAACACCAAAACATATACATACTGAGACTATTAAAAACAAAACCAATTTAATATAATCTATTTCTTTCACAATTATCCCTCTCTCGCAAATTTTTCTTTCTATTATATTATCATCTAATAATTTTCTTTACAATAGAAAGTGTCATAAGTATCAATATAGTTTGTATAATATGCTCCTGCATATGCCTTTATGCGAAATTTTGTCACACGTAATGTTCCTTTCACTACACCATTTGTTTTATTTTTATGATTATATTTTGTCAGCTTGAATGACATATGTTTTGTATAGGGTGTATCATCATAGAGAAGTGATGTGTATAGCATCGAAACCATCTCCGATATTTCACCACTATATGGACATGTAAGATAACTCAGGCTTTTCGTAAGTAAGACAATAAATACAGCAAAAGTTAGACTCTGCCAGTATTTAGTATTCTCTACATTCGCATTTTTCTTTGTCCCAATTTGATATGTATAATCATTAGACGAACCATATGGGCACTTACTGCTCCACCAATCGCTGTAATCATCTGTATGTATGTAATATTTATCTGCATTTTTCTCTATTACTTCACCATTCACACAAACAGTTCCGTCTTCATAA
>R17__coassemble_213_pt1 | contig 40021 bp, 30 predicted proteins | sample R17__metabat2_low_PE_029 | metagenome-assembled genome bin R17
TGGCAGGCAGAGACAGTGCGGCACCGTAGGCGATCATGATCTCGGGCTTGGGAGGAACCAGAGTCTGCTCCGGGAAGAGGTGCAGTCTCTCAGCGAAGACACGGATCAGCACAGGATTGAAGGTCAGGGGACCGCCTTCGAAGACTACAGGGGGCAGGATATCCAGTCCCTGAGCCAAGCCGCCGATCGTCTGCTTCGCGATGGCATGGAAGGTCGAGAGCGCCAGGTCTGCCTTGGAGATTCCCTGGTTGAGCAGAGGCTGGATGTCTGTCTTCGCATATACACCACAGCGGCCGGAGATATCATATACAGTCGTTCCCTGCTCTGCGAGCTGATTGAAGTCCTCTACAGAGACCTTCAGAATCGAAGCCACCTCATCGATGAAGGCACCGGTACCACCGGCACAGCTGCCATTCATACGCATATCGGAGACACTGATTCCGCCCTTCTCATCCTTATGGAAGAAGATGATCTTCGCATCCTGACCGCCAAGCTCGATGGCTGTACTCACATCACTGTAGTGCTTCCGGATCGCCACAGAGTTGGCAACTACTTCCTGCGTAAAGGGAACGTCCATGGACTCTGCAATATACTTGGAGCCGGAACCGGTCAGAGCTACGCGAACGTCCGCTCCCGGGAAGTGCTCTTCCAGCAGCTGCAGCGCGTCATATACACTCTGTCTCTGTCTTGCATGATGTCTGCGGTAATCCGAATAGAGAAGTTCCTCGGTCTCCTCATCCACCACTGCGATCTTCGTTGTTGTCGAACCAATGTCAATACCAACCAGTAATCTATTCATACGATTCTCCCTCTTCTTCCCTGGAATCGACTAAAAACAGCATGATAATTATGCGAGTTTATGCTACCACCCTTCCATGGACCATGTCAAATGAAAACTTCGTGAACTCCGACCGTATGTTACACATCTGCTTCATTTTGTATCATTCTTCTTCGAAATTGTTTCAAACCGACGACCCGATTTCTACTGTTATAACCGCCGGCTGCTTGAAGGCCCTTTTATACAAAGAGCTGTGAAAAATGATAACTCATTCTTCACAGCTCTTCTTCACTCTCTATACACAATCTATGGAATGACAACCCGAGTGGTTGTCGATTGTCCTCTTACAGGGTCGCTACGAAGCGATCGAATGCCTTGCGGCCTTCCTCGGTGCACTTGTATACACCGGCATCCTCCAGAACACCTACGAACACCTTGCCGACCTCTTCCTCAAGGATACCCATCACATTCTCTGCATTGATCTCTGCATGGCGAGCCTTGATTCCCTCAGCCCATACCGCATGCTTCTGCAGGGACTCATGCGCATTCACATCAGAGCCCTCAACGAGAACCTGAGCCAGCAGCTCCATCTCCCCCTTCAGACGAGAAGGCAGTACCGCAAGACCCATAACCTCGATCAGACCGATATTCTCCTTCTTGATGTTATGATACTGCTGATGAGGATGATATACACCAAGAGGGAACTCCTCGGTGGTAATATTGTTGCGGAGCGTCAGGTCAAGCTCGAACATCTCTCCCTTCTTTCTTGCAATCGGGGTGATGGTATTGTGGGGCTCTCCATCGGTCTCAGCGAAGATGAAGGCTTCCTCATCGGTATAACCTCTCCAGGCAGCCAGAATATGAGTGGCAAGATCAACGAGGCGCTCGGTCTCCTTGCTGCGGATACGAATCACAGACAGAGGCCAGTGTACGATACCGCACTCTACATCCTCATAGCCGGGGATCGTGAAGGTCTTCTCCACAGGTGCTTCCTCCATGGCGAAGGTGTAGTGTCCGCCCTGGAAGTGATCATGGGACAGAATGGAACCTCCAACGATGGGCAGGTCCGCATTGGAACCCAGGAAGTAGTGAGGGAACTGCTTCACGAAGTCAAAGAGCTTGATGAAGGCCGCGCGCTCGATCTTCATGGGCGTATGCTGTCCGTTGAACACGATGCAGTGCTCATTGTAATATACATAAGGAGAATACTGGAATCCCCACTTGCTGTCATTGATCGTGATGGGAATGATACGATGGTTCTGTCTTGCGGGATGGTTCATACGGCCTGCATAACCCTCATTCTCCATGCACAGCTGGCACTTAGGATAGCTGCTCTGAGGAGCATTCTTGGCAGCAGCGATCGCACGGGGATCCTTCTCGGGCTTGGACAGATTGATCGTGATGTCGATCTTGCCGTAAGGGCTGTCCACCTTCCAACGGCGGTCCTTCGCAATACGGTCTCTGCGAATATAGTTGGTATTCTGGCTGAAGTCATAGAAGAAGTCCGTTGCCTCCACAGGATCCTTCTCATACTTCTTCCAGAACTCAGCGATCACATGGGCCGGGCGGTCCACCATCACACCCATCAGCTTCGTGTCAAAGAGGTCACGGCTTACGGTATCATCATGTACCAGGCCGCGCTCTACGGCATTCTCCGTCAGTGCAGACAGGATCTCCGGCAGGTTGATCTCGACGCCGTCAATATCCTCATCCTCATAATCATCCATCTGCATGACCTGCAGGATCTGATTCAGCGTGTAGGTCTCATCTTCCTTCGTGATCAGCTGCTTCTCCAGACCATAAGCGGTCAACTTCTTGATCTCAGCGTAAATGCTCATAATTCTCTTCCCCCTTGAAAGAACACTCGTCATTCGCATTCTTCATCCAAGTGTTCTGTACTTCATTGATCCGGTAACGATTCTCTCGATAATCTCTAATCTTACAGAACCTTCGTTCCGCCGACAGGACGGATGCGAAGCACGTGGCAGGCACCCTCGCCGAATACCTTCTCCATGCCTTCCTTATAGGAAGCAGTCATCTCTACGGGAACGAAAGCCTGAATGGTTCCTGCGAATCCACCACCGTGAACACGAGCCACACCGCTCTCGCCAAGCAGCTGCTCGCTGATCATCAGCGCTACGGATACGCTCTGTTCCTGAGGCTTATGGCTGGAATATACATTCTGCAGATACTTATAGGAAGAATTGCCGGAAGCAGCGATCTGCTTCTTGAACTCATCGAAGTCACCGGCCGTCAGTGCTGCAACCTGAGCGCGTACGCGGCGGTTCTCATTGTACCAGTGCATCGCACGAAGAACGGCGCGGTCACCGCAAGCCAGACGAACCTCAGCGAACTTGTTCATGAAGCTCTCCTCATCCACATGCTTCAGTACATCCTGACCGAAGAAGCAGGCAACCTTCTTCATCTCGGCGGGTACATCCGCATAATCCTGCGTCAGATCTGCATGAGAACCCTTGGTATCTACGATGCAGAGCGCGTGTCCGAAGTTAGAGAATGCCACATCCAGAGGATTCACTACGGGATTCCTGGGATCGCCGAAGTCGATGTTTACCAGACCGCCGACTGCACTTGCCATCTGATCCATCAGACCGCAGGGCTTGCCGAAAAATACGTTCTCAGCTTCCTGACCCATCTTGGCGATCTCGATCTGAGATACTGCTTCATTATTATAAAGACCGGACAGGATGTTGCCGATCAGAACCTCGAACGCTGCGGAGGAGGACAGACCGGAGCCGGACAGTACCTGGCTGGTCACGGAAGCATCGAATCCGCCGACCTTCAGACCGCGCTTTGCAAAGCCTGCAGCCATACCGCGGATCAGAGCCATGGTCGTCTCCTTCTCATTCTCCTGAACATTCAGATCGGAGAGGTCAAGTTCCAGAGCAGGATAGCCTTCGGACTTCAGGCGAACCTTCATATCCTGACGGGGAGCAACCACTGCGATAGTATCCAGATTCACAGAGGCAGCCAGAACTTCGCCCAGCTGATGGTCGGTATGGTTGCCGCCCACCTCGGTACGTCCGGGTGCACTGTAGATCTCTACCACCTGTGCTCCGTAGAGAGCCTCGAAGTCATTCAGTACCTTCTCATAGCGAGGACCCTGAATGGCAATCATCTCGGGAGCGACATACAGTCTCTCCATAACAGCATCGTATACATGATTCTTCAGTTCTTCTTTGATCTGAGTGATAGCCTTCATCTCTAAACCTCCTGATGGAACATCTGCGGCAGTCAAGCCTGCCCTTTTCACTATTTCTATCATTATAATCTTATTCGTACTCGCCCGGCAGAACGGAGCCCAGCACAGCCCCTTGCCTTACGCATGTTCAGAATAAAGCATCGCAGTAAATTTGTCAACACTTTTTACCTACAATTTTTAGTAAAATATTTTACTTGCCTTTCCCCCGTTTTTCTGTATAATTGATGTAGAACCCGTAAAGCAAGCCAATTATTGTCGAATTTAACCTTTCAAAGGATCCCGTGAAGTGTTCTCACTTCATACAAGGAGTAAATTTTTACTTTGTATTCTCCGATAGATTCCGGGAATGATATCTATTCTCAGGAACCTTCCTGATCCTTTTACCGAATATCAGAGGACCAAACCATGGCTACATTAAAAGATATCTCTCTCCGCGCCGGTGTCTCCGTCGCAGCTGTCTCCCGCATTCTGAACCAGGATGAGACTCTGAGTGTCATGCCGGAGACCAGAGAGCGCGTGATCACCATCGCAAGAGAGCTGGGCTACAAGAAGAAGACCATCGATTACCGCGAGACCCGCTTCGGCATCTTCCAGTGGTATTCTCAGTTTCAGGAGATGGAAGACCCCTACTATCAGAGCATCCGAACCGGCATCGAGAAGTACTGCAGCAGTCATCAGATCCGCGTGGTTCGAGCATTTGGCAGCGACAGCGACTATCGAGAGAAGCTTGCGAATATCCAGGCACTGATCTGTATCGGCAAGTACTCCTCGGAACAGATGGAGACCTTCCGCTCGATGGCAAGCCACGTCATCTTCGTTGATATGAAGACGAACCGGATTGCAAGCCATATGATTTCTCTGGATTTCTCTCAGGCGATGGGGGACGTTATGGACTACCTCTATGGGCTCGGTCACCGCAGCATTGCTTATCTGGGCGGGCAGGAGAAGCTCTCCGATGGAAGCATCTACCCGGAGGAACGCAAAGAGATCTTCCTCCGATACTGCCAGGAACATGACATGAATCGAACGCCTCGCATCCTGGAAGAGGGCTACTCTTCTGAAGCCGGCTATCAGATGATGCGCCGAATCCTGCGGGAGGCCGCAGAGGCAGCTTCCCCGGAGGACGGTGCTTCTGCCATCTCCCATCTTCCCTCGGCCATCTTCGCTGCCAGTGACCCCATCGCACTGGGCGCCATGCGCGCGATCTACGAGGAGGGGCTGCGCATCCCGGAAGATATCTCCGTCATTGGCTTCGATGATATCTCCATGGCAGCCTTCTGTCAGCCGGCACTGACAACCGTGCATGCACCGGCGGAATTCATGGGAGAGTATGCCGCTCATCATATGCATCTGCTCTGTGCAGAGAGCGTCTCCGATTACCAGATCCCGGTTAAGATTACGCTGCCCTGTAAGTTGATGATCCGGGAATCGTGCGGTGTATGTCACAGGAGCCTCGAATCATCTGATCGTGATTGAGCAGTTCGCAGAGACAGACGAAGGGAAGGGCGGTCGCTTTCTTACAGCGGCCATCCTTCCCTTCATTAATATATACTATACACAACTTTATTGATTCAGCAGTTCCATCAGAATCTTATGGATCACTGCAGGGTTCGCTTTTCCCTTCGTTGCCTTCATCGTCTGTCCGACAATAGCGCCAAGAGCCTTTACCTTTCCGGCTCTATAGGATTCTATTGCCTTAGGATTCTCCGCAATCACCTTCTCAATAATCGTACGAAGTTCACCTTCATCATTCACAGACTTCAGTCCATGCTCATTGATATATTGCTCCGGATCAACATCTTCCGTAAAGATCTGCTCAAATACGGTCTTTGCAACACTGGAATTGATCACATTCGCATCGATCAATTCAATCAGCTTCGCCAGATTCTCCGGTGAGAAATCCACCTTGTCCGGATCGATATCCCTCTCCTTACAAAGCCGGAAGGTTTCTCCCATGATCCAGTTGGAGACCTTCTTCGGCTTACCGCAGATTTCCGTTGTCTCTTCAAAGAGATCTGCCATACGCTTGGATTCCGTGATGATCCGGGCATCATACTCCGGAATATCATACTCTTTTGCGTAGCGCACCAATTTCTGAGGGCGCAGCTCCGGCTGCTTCGCTTTAATTGCATTGATCCATCGATCGGAGATCATGATGGGAATCAGATCCGGTTCCGGGAAATATCGATAATCCTGTGCATCTTCCTTACTTCTCATCGCATGAGAAGCTTCCTTATTATCATCCCATCTGCGGGTCTCCTGGATAACCTTTCTTCCCATCTCCAGAAGTTCGATCTGGCGCATCCTTTCTCCGTCGATGGCACGGGCAATTGCCTTGAAGGAGTTCAGGTTCTTCATCTCTGTACGGGTTCCGTACTTCTTCGATCCCATTTCGCGCACAGATAAGTTGACATCCGCTCGCATGGAGCCTTCGTTCAGCTTGCAATCCGAAGCCCCTAAGTACTGAATCGTCTCTCGGAGGGTCTCCAGATAAGCAATTACTTCATCTGCAGATCTCATATCCGGTTCTGATACGATCTCAATCAGAGGCACACCCGATCGGTTGAAATCAACGATCGATACATCTTCCCACTCATCATGAATCAGCTTACCGGCATCTTCTTCCATATGGATCTCATGAATACGAACCTTCTTCTTGCCGGAATTTGTCTCAATCTCAACAGATCCGTTTCTGCAGATGGGAAGATAGAGCTGAGAGATCTGATAGTTCTGTGGATTATCCGGATAGAAATAATTCTTACGATCGAATTTGCAATACTGTGTGATCGAGCAATTGGTAGCAAGACCTACGGCAATGGCCTTCTCAACCACCGCCTTATTTAACACAGGCAATGCACCCGGCTGTCCGGTACACACCGGACAAGTATGTGAATTGGGCTTACCGCCGAATTCCGTGGAGCAGCCACAGAAGATCTTGGTTCTGGTAGATAGCTCAACATGAACTTCCAAACCAATCACGGTTTCATAGTTTTTCATCTCGGTCTTTCCTCCTCCCTTATTCACTGCATCTTGTCATTGGACAGTGTACATAACCTCGCGTCTGCTCGAATGCGTAAGCCGCACGAATGATGGTCTTCTCCCGGAAGCAGTCGCCGATGATCTGCGCTCCGATCGGTAATCCGGCTTTCGAGATACCGCAGGGAATGGAAATACCGGGTAATCCGGCAAGATTTGCAGAGATCGTATAGATATCTCCCAGATACATCTGCATCGGATTCGCTAAGGACTTCCCCTTTTCAGGTGCAGCCGTGGGTGCTGCCGGAGCAAGAATCACGTCATACTTACTAAATGCATCGTCGAATGCTTTTTTGATGAGCGCCTTGACGCGAAGTGCCTTCAGATAGTAAGCATCATAATATCCTGAGGACAGTACGAAGGATCCAAGCATGATCCTCTTCTTCACCTCTGCTCCAAATCCCTCCGAACGGGACTTCTTATACATATTGTGAAGATCCGTGTATTCCTCTGTTCTATAGCCGTACTTCACACCATCAAATCGGGCAAGATTGGAGGATGCTTCCGCACAGGCGATTACATAGTATGCAGGAATTGCATATTCAACCAGGCCGAGATCAAAGAACTCAACGATTGCCCCTTTGGCTTCCAGAGCCTTCGCAACACCTAAGACAGATTCCTTCACTTCCGGATCCAGACCATCTCCAAAGTAATCATTCGGAATTCCTATCTTCAGTCCCTTTACATCATCGACAAGTGCTTCCGAGAAGCGGGTATCCTCTCGATAAATCGATGTGGAATCCTTCGTATCGTAGGATGAGATGATCTCCAGGATCGTCGCGCAGTCAGCCACATCCTTGGCTACCGGTCCGATCTGATCCAGAGACGATCCATAAGCAATCAAACCATATCTGGAGACTGTTCCGTAGGTTGGCTTGATTCCCGTAACTCCGCAGAAGGAGCTCGGCTGTCGGATAGAACCGCCGGTATCTGAACCGAGCGCACATACGACTTCTTCAGCAGATACAGCGGCACAGGATCCTCCGGAAGATCCGCCCGGAACATGGTTTCTGTTCCAGGGATTACTGGTCTCTCCAAAAGCAGAAGTCTCCGTTGTGCTGCCCATAGCAAACTCATCCATATTGGTCTTACCGATCACAATAGCTCCCGCTTCCTCCAGCTTTTCAACGGCCTCTGCAGAATAGGTCGGAATATAGTTGTAAAGGATTCTGGAAGCACAGGTGGTCTTCAATCCTCTGGTACAGATATTGTCCTTGATAGCGATAGGAACACCGGCTAATGGTCCGGACAACTCACCATCCTCAATCTTTTTCTGAACCTGCTCTGCTCTCTCAAGTGCTTCTTTCTCGTTGATCGTGAGAAAGCTATGAACCGAAGCTTCGCGCTCTTTGATAGCTTCCAAAGTAGCCTTCACTGCGTCTACAGCCGTAACTTCACCGGATCTTATCTTCTTACCCAGCTCTATAGCCGTTAAACTCATTAAATTCATAATCATTCTCCTTCCTACTCACCAATTGTTTTCGGAACTTTAAATCCGCCATATTTTTCTACCGGAGCATTCTTAAGTGTATTCTCTGTGCCATCACCATTCGTAATTACATCATCTCGGAAGGCATTATTTACAGCGAACACATGACTCATGGGCTCTATACCGGTGGTATCCAGCCGGTCTAACTGATCGATATAGTCGAGCATCTCTTCCATATCCTTCTTTGAAGCAGCCATCTCCTCCGGACTCAGCTCCAGTTTTGCAAGGATTCCAACATACTCCATAATCTCATCCGATACCTGATTGTGCAGAACTCCGTCTTCTCCCAGGACCTTAATGGACGTGGTTCCCGTCTGTGCACCGTTCTCGGCAGGCGCTTCTTCCTCTGTCTCCTCATAGTAAACTACACCGAATACAGAAGCATCAACGATTCCGGTATTATACCTGGCTGCCTTTTTCAACGTTCCTTCGAATTCCATTCCCAGTCGAACCATGAGCTTAGCACCGCCATCATTGTCAGCATCGCACTTTCCCCAGATTCGGCGTGCTCCGACTTCTGCTGTCAGGAACTGCATCACCATCTCCATGGCTTCCTTGCCGATCCCCTTTTGAATAAAATCGGAGCCGACCCAGCACTCTACTTCGACACTCATGGCCGGATCGTTATAACTATTGACTCTGACAGCTCCTACCGGCTGCTCGGATTCATTGATCTCTATCGCCCAAAGATAGTAATCGCTGCGGCTGTATTCATTGATCCAGCTGCTAAGCAGTTCATAAGTCTCCTCTGTCGATTCACATACTGTCCAGTCACAATACTTCGCAGTTTCTTTATCTTTCGCCCAATTGTAGAAAACGGCATCCGCATCTTCTAACTCGAAACGTCTCAATGTCAGTCGTTCTGTGGACAGCTCTCTCGTTCCTATATGATTCATAATCCACCTCTTAACAAGAAATTATACTATTTTATGGCTCCAAACGACTCAGATCACGAGGGAACAAAGTAGCCTCACGAACATTCTCTTCGCCGATCAATTGCATGGTCAATCGTTCCAGACCGATTCCCAATCCACCATGCGGCGGCATTCCTGCCTTAAAGGCAGCCAGATAATGTTCCATTCCCTCTGTCTCCATCTTTCGATTGCGGATCTTCTCCAGCAATGCATAGTAATCATGAATTCTCTGTCCGCCTGTCGTAATCTCCAGACCATGGAACAATAAGTCAAAGCTCAGGGTATATAACGGATCTGCGGGATCGTCCATCGCATAAAAAGGTCTCTTCTTCGACGGATAGTGAGTAACGAATACGAAGTCGGCTCCGTACTCTTCCTTAAAGAGCTGACCGATCAAGGTCTCTTCTTCCGGTTCCAAATCGAAAGGATTCCTGAACTGACGATCATACTTCTTCGAAACCATATCCTTTGCATCTGCAAACTTTACACAGGGAATATTCTCAACGTTCGGCAATTCAACATTCAGAATGGCAAGCGCATCCGCATATTCCCGGCGCAGCAAATCCATCGTGTACTGTAAGAAGCCGGTTTCCATCGCCATGATATCTTCGAAGCCATCGATATAACCCATCTCAAAATCCAGAGAAGTGTATTCATTCAAATGACGCTTGGTATTATGCTTCTCTGCTCGAAAGACAGGTGCCGTTTCAAATACTCTGTCAAATACACCTACCATCATCTGCTTATAGAACTGGGGACTCTGCTGTAAGATCGCCGGTCTGTGGAAGTACTCCAACTTAAACAGATTCGCTCCGCCTTCCGCAGACTTTGCGCCAAGCTTCGGGGTATGGATCTCTGTAAATCCCTGAGAGTACAGGAAGTCTCTGAATCCCCTTGTGATCCCCTCCTGAATTCTGAAGACAGCCCTTTCTCTGGGATTTCTCAATGATACGGCACGATTGTTCAACTTTGCTTCCAGCGAAGTATTCAATCGCCTTTTATTGATCTGCAGAGGTAATGCTTCCGCCGGCTCCGAGAGGATATGGACCGTTGACAGAACGATCTCAAAGCCATTCGGCGAACGATCATCCTGCTTGTATGTACCGGCAATTTCAATCGTATCCGCTTCTTTCAGCATAGAGATATCAAACTGCGCGGTATTCTTCTCATATACGCACTGAACAAGACCTTCCCTTTTTCTAAGAACGACAAAGGCAACATCGCCCATATTGCGGATCGTATGGATCGCTCCACGCATCCTGATCAATTGTCCATCCTGCATATTGCCGTTACGGACGTCACTGATCTCCATCAAATCGCTTTTCATTACGCCGGTAATAAATTCCATTTTGCCCTCCTCTTTCAAACAAAAAAACCGTGACAGAATGATTGCAGGCAATCATTCTGTCACGGGGCGAGAATCTTATCTCACGGTACCACCCATGTTCAGAGAAACATAGTATCTCTCTCAATTTCGACTTAACGCGTCAAACGTATTGGCCTACTTACTAAGAGTTCTTTCGACCAATCAGCTCCGGTAGTGTTCCGTTATTACATATCTAAACATCGCTTTCAGTCCACGACGATATCTCCCTGATAGATAAACAGTAATAAAAGTCTCCTTCATTGCCTTTCCATATAACGTTGCATAGGATAGCACACTCAATTTTGCTTTGTCAATAATTCACTTGAGCAGATTAGGGAAGTTCTAAATTCAAGGCAAAAATAGCGGGACTTGTATACACAATCAAGCTATTCTTTCGTATTTTCTCCTGAATCAACATAAAAGAAACATTCTCGTGAACAAGAAACCATCCAATGAAAAAGGAGCCTGTGAAAATGATCTCTCATCTTCACAGGCTCCCTTTTTAGTTCATATATTTGTTTGTAGGGAAGGGAAACAAATAATATTAGTTCTTCTTACCAAAGATGGTCTGTACACCCTCGATGGCCAGCAGAACAGCCATAACGATCAGCAGAGCTCCGATGATAACCTGAGCATAAGGACCCCAGTCAGCGCCGCCGGCAGAGATAACACCCAGCTGAGTCTTGGTGTTGATGCACAGAGAAGCCAGAGTTACGCACAGCATGAAGAACATAGGGATAACAACCATAACATTCTTCTTGCCGGTGTTGCCCAGCCATGCAGCTACAGCCAGCAGACCCAGTGCAGCAAGCAGCTGGTTCGCAGATCCGAACAGAGCCCAGATCTTGGTGTAACCATTCAGACCAAGTACTACGCCCAGAACTACAGTCAGGATGGTAGCGAAGTAAGGGTTAGCAAGAACCTTCTTAGCGCCGGTAACGCTCTCAGGGGTCTCACCCTTGGAAGCATCCAGCCAGAACTCCTGGAACATGAAACGTGCCAGACGAGTAGCGGTATCCAGAGAGGTCAGACAGAATGCAGAGTAAGTCAGAACCAGCAGAGTGAACAGGATGTTGTAAGTGGAGCTTCCCATTCCGCCTGCGATGGTGGAAGCCATACCTGCGATACCACCTGCAAAGATGGAGGTAGCACCTGCAAGAGGAGCATCGGGGTTCGCTGCATTGTAAGAATATGCGAATGCTACTGCACACATGGTCAGAATAGCAAGTACGCACTCCAGCAGCATGCCGCCGTATGCGATGGGTCTTGCATCCAGTTCCTTATCCAGCTGCTTGGAGGTGGTACCGGAGGAAACCAGAGAGTGGAAACCGGAGCAGGCACCGCAAGCGATGGTGGTGAACAGAACAGGGAATACAGGAGTAGTGCACTCAGCAGACTTCACTACAGGCAGAGAATCCAGAGAAGGATGAGCAACAACTACTGCGAACAGAGCCAATGCAAGCATAGCATACAGCAGGAAGGAAGACAGATAGTCACGAGGCTGCAGCAGGATCCATACAGGAGTAACGGATGCGATGGCAATGTAGATACCAACTACGATCATCCATACATTGTAGGAGAAGTAGAAGGGATGGAAGTTCATACCGATAGCCATGCAGATTACGATTGCGATAACACCGATGATCGTGGAGATGCCCATGGGAGCATTACGACGGTATACCAGGAAACCGAAAGCGATAGCGATAACGATGAACAGCAGAGATACCATTGCTACGGAAGCATTGGAATCGGGATTGGCAACTGCCTCACCTGCAGCAGTGGTGATACCGAAGGTACCTGCTACGATGGAAGCGAATGCTGCAACTACCAGGATCAGAGTCAGGTAGGAGAAGATGATGAACAGGCGCTTAGCACGCTTGGACATATTTGCGGAGATGATCTCACCGATGGACTTTCCGCCATGACGAACAGATGCGAACAGAGCACCGAAGTCATGAACACCACCGACGAACACACCACCGATCAGGATCCACAGTACGCAGGGCAGCCAACCAAAGCCAAGGCCCAGTGCAGAGATCGGTCCGGTGATAGGTCCTGCACCGGCGATGGAGGAGAAATGATGTCCCATCAGAACGGGTGCCTTCGCAGGTACATAGTCTACACCACCATCATCAACGGTGTGTGCAGGGGTTTCTTCCTTGTTCTCACCAACACCCCAGGTCTTCACCAGATAGTTACCATAGAACAGGTAACCGCAGATCAGAACTGCAAGGCCAATGATCAAAAGTACAAGAGAATTCATTGTTACATAGTCTCCTTTCTTTTACTTGAGCATCTCACCTAAGATGCCCAGAGCACGGGCACTCTTCTTCTGCTTCTTCGGCTTCAGAACGTCCCGCATAAATTCCGCTGTCTGCCTTCCGTAGTGATTCCCCGTGACGGACTCCTTCCCCAAGTCCACAGCCACAGCGTGAAACTCCATCCAGCCTTTCAGCGAAAATTGAAAACTTTTATACAGGCGGCACTTTCTTACGCGCTCCAGCGCTGCTTCCTCTGCCCCCTCACACAAGAAGACAGCCGTGATCCGCGTACACATGTGGTTCTTCTTCCCTACCAGATCGATATGCGACATTCCGTCATCGTAAGCATAACGGATCGCTTCCTCCGTCAGGGAATCTGTCAGTGTCGGTACCGTGAAGAAGTATACATACTCATCACTGTTGGCACTCCACATCTCAGCCTTCCTTGAGAGAACGAAGCCGGATTCCGATACATGAAGTACAGCCGTAGCTGCCAGAGGAAGCTCTCCCTCACGGATCTCCTTCTCTTCTATATCATAGTTCCCGGCATAGCCTGCCAGGACCTGGTTCAGGAACTCCTTGATCTCCCTCGCCATATCAGATTCCTCCTTTGTCCCTAAAGATTCCTGCATATCAAGATATTATAGCACTTGCTTGAAAAAATGAAATAGAAAATAGATAGAAATATTAAATTTCTCTAAATTATATAAAGTTCTCACCTAACTATTTCAAGTGTTCATACTGTTCCACGCTGGCTGCCTTCCAGCCGGGCAGGTTGTAATATACATTCAGTGCCTGATCCAGAAGAGGAAGTACGGCAGCCGCGCCGGTTCCCTCACCCAGATGCATGCCGGCATGAAGGATCGCTTCCATGCCAAGCCCTTGCAGCAGGAGCTGTCCTGCAGGTTCTGCCGTGCAGTGCGTCGCATACATATACCCCTTCGTCTCCGGACACAGCTGCATCGCGAAGAGAGCGGAGATGCAGGAGATGAATCCATCAATAAAGGCGGGCATCTGATAGTAGGCAGCTCCCAAGAAGAGACCTGTCATACCGGCGATATCCAGACCGCCGACCTTGGACATGACGTCGATAGGGTCATTCTTGTCCGGCGCATTCACGGCAATCGCCCGGTCAATCACGGCGATCTTCTTCTGAAGTCCGGCACTGGAGAGTCCTGCACCGCGGCCGGTCACATCCTCTGCCCTCTGATCAAACAAAACTGCCACACAGGCAGAGCTCGTAGTGGTATTACCGATGCCCATCTCACCGGTGACGATCAGATCGTAACCCATCTCCTTCATCTCTCCTGCCACACGAATACCGACCTCGATGGCCTGAATGCACTCTTCTCTGCTCATCGCAGGCCCCTTGGCAATATTGCCGGTACCATGGCGAACTACATAATTGCGGATGCGCTCATGCTTGCCATCCGTATTGCTTCCGATATTCACAGGGTACACGTCTGCATTCAGGATCTTCGACATGACGCAGACACTGCTCATGCGCTCTCCCATGTTCTCAAGCACCTGGATCGTAACAGAGCTGTCGGACTGCGTCACGCCCTCCTCTACGACACCATTGTCGGCACCCATGATAACCACCGCACGCTTGTCACACTTCGGTTCTGCGGTCCTCTGGATTCCTGCCAGCTGTACGACCATCTCCTCCAGCTTGCCGAATCCGCGAAGCGGCTTGCACAGGGAATCCCAGTGATCCCAGGCTTCCTGTACCTTCCCCTGATCGATCGGTTCTATACCATGAATTGCTTCTTCTAATGTAACCATGATCTTCTCCTTATCTTGATTTCCTGCTCAGACAGGTATATTATCTTCACACTCAAACGATTCGTTTATCCTACTATATTACACCCATTGCTGTCTTGGGGGCAAGTCCCCTATCCTCAATACAGAAACTACAGAGAATTCCGGATCAGATGGTCTTCTTCCTCCGTAATTCGGAAGATTCCTCTCATATAGACTTCCATCTTCTCTTCCAGATGCTTCCTGCTCCCCGTGTCCTCTGCCTGCATCAATTGTTCCGCAAGACATACGACCCGGCTGCGCAGTTCTGCATCTGCTGTGGGGATCGGCATCTGCTCCAGGTGAGACCGAAGGACCTTCATCGTCCGAAAGCTCTTGCGGAAGTAAAACCGAGATATCCTGCTGTTCAGCACAGCCATCACGTACTTCATATCGATCTCGGGAATCCGAGGGATCAAGAGATTACAGCTATTCATGGTCAACCGCTTCTGATCATCCCAGGCAACTACCGGAGCATCGGCGATAAATCGGTAGAGAAGCTTCTCCGGGGCACGATAGAAAGTGTCCGAAGCCAACTGCTGCAGGAGATTCCTCTGATAACAGATCTCCTGTGCCGGTTCCTGAATCTGATATGGTCCTAACTCCGATCCACGGATCACCATCTCCCAGGGATCCTCCTCACCTGCACGGGAACCATTCTCATTCCGATCTCTTAAGAATCTGTGATTATCGCCGGTTACGATTCCCATCGCAAAGTCCGCCTGCCCCTTGAGGTAAACGACATCCGGCAGTTCCCGAATCTTCTTCAAAAGCTGATATTCCTCATCCGTCACATCAAAGGTGAATGATCCGTTCACAATTTCCCGCTCTTCTCGGATCGTATAGGACCTGTCCGCGCGGACCACCTGCAATCCCTTCGCCTGCATCGGACGATTGTTCTTGCGAAGTTTCAGCAGCACACATGGGCACTGTACCCCTCGAAAGCTCTCCCCCGCATACTCCAGATAGTCCGGAGAAACCTGAAGCCGCATCATCTGCCGAATCTTCTCGTGAGACTTCACATGAAGCACTGACTCCGGCATGACAAAGAAGAGTCTCCCATCCTTCTTCAGGAGATTCAGAGAACGAGCCAGAAAGAGATCCGCAGAATCCACTCTTCCCCGAGAACAAAGATCCGCATAAAGTTCCCGAATCCGGACATCATCCTCCTCACTCCACCGGCTGCCCCAGGGAGGATTCCCCAGAATAAGATCGAACTTCCGCGATCCCCCATACTCGGTCAGATAATTCTTCTGCGAGATATGTCTCCTCCAGAAAGCGGCAGAGACTCCGGGATACCGAAGCGCCATATTGATTCTGGCAAGCTGCACCGAGATAAGATCGATATCGTTCCCATAGATCTGCTCCGCAGGGAAGTCCTCGGGAAGCTGCAGCAGGAAGTTGCCGCTCCCACAGCAGGGATCCAGCAGACGGCAGGGGGCTATCTCATTCTCCAATCCCAGACGAATCATTTTTCTTACGATATCCGTTGGTGTGTAATAGGCGCCTATTGTTTTGCGATGTCCCATCTCCCGGCAGGACAGGTAGAGAAATCCCAGAATATCTTCTCTGTCTTCATATATAAAAGAGATAGAGAAGATCAGAGGATATTGCTGCCGAATCGATGCCGTCGATTTCTTCCCGGGAAGAAGCTCCTTCAAAAGTTCTATCTGGCTTTCGCTGCATCCTGCAGTGTCACCCCGAAGAAAGTCCTCCATATCCGATGCCTTACCTTCACAGCTTCCTAAAGCCTTGCTGCGCATGAGCTGCCAGGCTGCACTTCCCAGAATACAGCGCAGCAGATCCTCCTCCAAAGCTTCCTCCGAGGGCAAGGACCGAAGGATCTGCTGCACAGACTCTTTCGCCTTACAGCCCTCCGATACATAGTTCCGATAAAGCAGGCGCCCGGAGATATACTTCTTGTTCCGCCGTCTTCTCAACTCTGTACCATCACCATTCTGAAGCTGATCCTTCATAGCCAGGATCTCTTCCCTGCAGAATCTCATGGAAGAACCGGCTTCTGCAGCAGGGGACAACATTCCCTTGCGGATCCAATTGTAACCGGTCGCTGAAGTGATTCCCAGAATATGGCAAGCTTCCTCCAGGGACACATATGAAGTTGCCTCCTTTCTTGTCATATCCTCTGTCATCGCATACTCTCCTCTTTATTTCGAACAGGGCCTCGTTCCGCTCCTCTTCAAACGACTTCCTGCACTAAGCGCTATTCTACCACCGAAAAGAAAAAAACGCCAGCAGCACCCATGCTGCCGGCGTTCCGTTCACACAATCATAGTTTATTTATTCTCTTCCTCTACAGCCTTGATCGCACTCTTCAGACCTGCAGGCGATCCCGCATAGGACTCCATCACGAGTTCATCGATTGCACTCAGTTCAGGTGCTGCCAGATAGTCACTTGCCATCTGCTGATCGGCACTGGGACCTGCTTCCTTCTTATCAGCCTCTGCCTTAGGTGCTGCTTCCGGTACTTCGATTCCGGCTTCCTTCATCTCTTCCTTCAGTTCTGCGGGAGATACCACATAGCTTGCCATCTCGATCTGCTCCTCGGCAGTAAGCTCCGGTTCTGCCAGGTAGGCGCTTGCCATCTGCTGATCGGCGCTGGGACCTGCCTCTGCAGGTGCAGCGGGAGTCTCCTCACGTTCAGGAATGATGCTGGGATCAACGAAAGCCTTCATCTGATCTGCATAAGTCTCTGCCATAGAATTCGCCATCATATCCATGAAGTTCTTCTTCTGGCTGGCAATCTTCTGCTTGTTGCTCTCAATCTCTTCCTTGTTGGCTGCAATGCTGGTTGCATTCGCAGCAACCTTTGCCTGCTCTTCTGCAAGCTCTGCCTCAAGCTGCATGATTCTTGCTTCCAGTTTCGCCATTCTCTCTTCTACAGTCATGATATACTCCTCCATCTATGATAACAATATGCCCTTCCGATGTGCATGATCCTTAACCGCGACCATACTCATAGCCATATTTATCATATCACAATTCCCACTGTATAATCTTATCGCATTAAATACATATATCGCATATATCGCATCGCAAGATCCATATATTTATCGATTCATTTCTTCATTTTTTCGTATGTTTACATTTTATATAATTTAATTATTTTGTTTTTTATATTTTTACGATTTTAAATTCTCATCATTCTTTGCATTATTTTCCGTCAGGAAAAAAGGCAGGTCCCGCAGGACCTGCCTTCTCATCTCAGATTCATAATATGTTGGATCAGCAGAATTCTTCATTGTGCAGAAGCTTATGCTCCTTACCCTTCAGGATACCTGCGTACAGAGTCTCAACCATGGGATTCTCCTCGGACTTACGTACAGGTGCCGTCTTATCTGCATCGTACAGACCCTTGGTACGAATGTTACGGATACGTACATTCTCACGACGAGGCTGACCACCACCCATTACGCAGCCTCTGGGGCATGCCATGATCTCAATCAGATGATAGTTCTTCTCACCGCTTTCTACCCAGTTCATAACCTTGCGGGCATTGCCAAGACCACTCGCTACACATACATTGACATCCATGCCATTGTACTGAACCGTGAACTCACGGATACCTTCGTTGCCTCGTACGCCGCACTCAGCGATGGCATTCATAGTCTCCTTGCTGTGTCCGGGAACCAGACGACGGATGACTGCTTCAGCAACACCGCCGGAAGTACCGAAGTTGATACCGGCACCGGAGCCAAGACCAAAGGGAACATCGGGAGCTTCCGGCTCCAGATATGCGAAATCGATACCGGTAGTGTGGATCATATCTACAAGCTCGGTCGTCGTCAGAACGATATCTGTATCCTTCTCACCTTCCGTATAGCTGTTGGGGCGCTCAATCTCCATCTTCTTTGCCACGCAAGGCATGACGGACACCATGATCGTCTTACGGCCATCAGGATTATTCTTGGGATCTCTATAGTATTCCTTCGCTACTGCAGACAGCATACCCTGAGGAGATCTGCAGGTGGATACATTCTCCTTCATCTCCGGGAACTGATCGCCGCAGAACTTCACCCATGCGGGACAGCAGGAAGTCAGCAGAGGCAGCTTGCCGCCATTCTGGATGCGGTTCAGGAACTCGTTGGACTCTTCGATGACTGTCAGGTCCGCACTGAATGCCGTATCGTAGACTTCATCGAAGCCCATCTGATGCAGGGCATTGACGATCTTGCCCATCACATTCTCGCCCTGAGGAAGACCGAAACGGTCACCGACAGCGACACGAACAGCCGGTGCAATCTGAGCAACTACGCGATACTCAGGATCCGACAGATAGTTCCATACCTCACTCTTATTGTGACGGATGCTGATGGCACCGGTCGGGCAGAAGGAACGGCACTGTCCACAGCTTACGCAATGAGTCTCTGCCAATGGCTTATCGAAAGCCGGCATTACCATAGCGTCTGCACCACGGTTTGCGAAGTCAAGAGCACCTACGCTCTGAACTTCCTTACATACACGGACACAGTTGCCGCAGAGGATACACTTGTTGGGATCGCGAACGATGGAGAGGGAGCTCTTATCTCTCGGAACCTTCTCCTTATAGTTCTCATAGCGGATCTCGGTCAGACCATAACGGCGGGCCAGTGTCAGCAGCTCACAGCTGCCGCTCTTCGGACAGGTCGTACACTCACGGTCATGAGATGCCAGCAGCAGCTCGATGATCATCTTACGATACTTGTTCAGGCGGGTGGTATTGGTGCGGATCACCATGCCATCCCTGGGTTCCTCCGAACAGGACGCGAATAATCTTCCTCTATCATCCTCTACCGTACACAGACGACAGGCGCCGAAAGTAGACAGGGAGGAATGATAACACAGAGTAGGAACGAACACTCCGGCCTTGCGAAGGATGGCGAGGACGTTCTTCTCATTCGTAAATTCAACTTTTCTTCCATCAATGGTAATAGTACCCATAAGTCCTCCTCCTATGCTTCCACGTAGATTGCATCAAATGCACAGTTATCCATACAAGCCTGGCAGCGAATACATACGCTGGTATCAATGCTGTACTTCTTCTGCTTGTTGCCGGAAATAGCGCCAACAGGGCAGTTTCTCATGCAGCGGCCGCAGCCCTTGCAATATTCGTGATTAATGGTGAACTTACGCATAGCTGCGCAGACATGAGCACGGCACTTACGCTCCAGAATATGCTCCTCATACTCCTCGCGGAAGGTCTTCAGTGTACTGAGGACAGGCAGAGGTGCACTCTTGCCAAGTCCGCACAGAGACATACTCTTGATCATATTGGCAAGCTCTTCCAGACGATCGAGATCCTCCATCGTACCTTCACCGGCAACGATTCTCTCCAGGATCTCCAGCATACGCTTGGTACCTTCACGGCAGGGAACACACTTACCGCAGGACTCACGCTGAGTAAAGCTCATGAAGAAGCGGGCTACTTCTACCATACAGGTATGGTCATCCATTACAACCAGACCACCGGAACCGATGATGGCGCCGAACTTCTTGATCGACTCGAAGTCCAGAGGCTCATCCATCTGTGCTTCCGTCAGACATCCGCCGGAAGGTCCGCCGATCTGTACAGCCTTGAAGGTACCGCCGTCCTTCATGCCGCCGCCGATGTCGAAGATAATCTCTCTCAGGGTAGTTCCCATGGGAACCTCAATCAGACCGGTATTCTGAATCGCACCCGTCAGAGAGAAGGTCTTGGTTCCGGGAGAATTCTCAGTACCAATACTGCGATACCACTGGGAGCCCTCCAGAATAATCTTTGGAACATTCGCATAGGTCTCTACGTTGTTCAGAACCGTAGGCTTCTCCCACAGACCCTTCTCAACGGTTCTTGGAGGCTTCACACGAGGCATACCGCGCTTACCTTCGATAGAGGAAGTCAGGGCACTGCCCTCACCACATACGAAAGCGCCGGCACCACGATTGATATGCATATGGAAGTTAAAGCCGGTACCCATGATATTATCACCGAGCATATGGCGCTCTTCCAGCTGTGCAATCGCATTGCGCAGACGAGCTACGGACATAGGATACTCTGCACGTACATAGATATAGCCATTCTCAGCGCCGACAGCATAGCCGGCAATCATCATACCCTCAATCAGCTTGAAGGGATCACCCTCCATAACAGAGCCATCCATGAAGGCACCGGGATCACCCTCGTCACCGTTACATACAACGAAGCGCTCCTTCTCGGGCTGACGAGCTACCTGCTTCCACTTTCTTCCTGCGGGGAATCCGCCGCCGCCTCTTCCGCGAAGACCGGACTGGTCGACTTCGTCCACGACCTGAGCGGGAGTCATCTCGAAGAGAGCCTTCTGGAGTGCGGAGAATCCGCCTCCTGCCAGATACTCATCAAAGGATTCCGCATCGAACTTGCCGCAGTTCTCCAGAACGATTCTGGTCTGCTTGGCAATGAAGGGAATCTCTGCCGGGCTTACGAAGCTCTGATTGCCGATCTTATACAGAAGGCGCTCTACTACTTCATCCTGCTTCACGCTGCGATTATAGATAATGCGGCAGTCTTCCAGCTGAACCTTCGTATACTGAATGACCTGATCGCCCTTCTGGATACGAACCAGCGGTCCAAGTTCGCAGACACCCTGGCAGCCGGTCTTCTTGATGCCCAGGTGAGCACCCTTGTCTGCCTCTGCAGAGAACTCTACAGATACATCGGGATCATCCTTGGCAATGGCAAGAAACTCATCATAGATCTTATGGGAACCGGTCGCTACACATCCGGTACCGGAACAGACAAGAATACGGCAGTCATAGGACTGAATCTCCTTCACTGCAGCTTCGGTATTCTGAATCAGGTCTTCTCTCTTCTCAATCATCATGCCTTACCACCTCGCAGTTCCTTAATCAGTTCATTCACCTTGTCCGGTGTCATCTTCGGGTGAACATCCTCATTGACCATGACAGTAGGTGCCAGTCCGCATGCGCCCAGACAGGATACGGTCTCTACCGTGAATACCATATCCTCTGTCGTATGCTTCTTGGAACTCAGTCCCAGCTGCTTCTGGAATTCCTTCAGAATCGGCTCAGACTTTCTTACATGACAGGCAGTTCCGTCACAGACCTTGATCACATACTTACCCTTGGCTTCAAAGGAAAAGTTCTCATAGAAAGTAGCAACCGAGTAAGCGTGACCTTCCGTAACACCGATCTGCTGTGCGATATAAGTCAGCAGTTCTGCAGGAAGATATCGATATTCGGCCTGAACATCCTGCATAATCGGAATCAGATAAGCAGGTGCCTTCCCATAGTGTTCGATGATCTCGTCTGTCTTGTCATAATAACTTTGATCCAGCATATGACTCCTCCTTACGTTTATTGTGCGTACAAACGCGAGATGTGATATCTGTTCTTCTCTTCTCTATTCCACGCATTACCGAGCAGCAGTAATATCAACAAAAGTATGCACTCTGCCTTCGACAGAGCAGAGGCTGCAGTTTCCCCCTTTACAGAATCACACACATTAAGAATACCATATTTTTAGTCATCACACAACAAACGATTGTTCTATTTGATATATTTTTATTATTATCTTATCCTCAATTCTTTGTTTCGTGCAATTAGTTTATCCAAACTGTCATTATTCTAAACTATCTTTTCCTTTTTTGTTTTTTCTTTCACCACTTTCAAAAAACGAGCATGATGTACGCTTGACAGCCTTATCGCACAAATAAAAAGGACAAGAGTCCGCTTGCGCGGACTCTTGTCCTTACTCTGTGATCCATATGGAATCCGATCAATTACTTGCCGCCGCGTCCGGTATACTCACCGGTTCTGGTATCGATCTTGATGATCTCGCCGATCTCGATGAACAGAGGTACACGGATCTCTGCACCGGTCTCAACGGTAGCGGGCTTCAGGGTGTTGGTAGCGGTGTTGCCTGCGAAGCCGGGATCGGTCTCGGTAACGGCCAGCTCAACGATCGTGGGCGGCTCAACCAGGAAGTAATTGCCTTCGTGGGAAACCAGCTTGCACATCTCGTTCTCCTTAACGAACTTCATAGACTCTGCGAAATCGGACATGGGAAGACCGATCTGATCGTAGGTGTTGGGATCCATGAAGTAATAGCTGTCGCCATCATTGTAAAGATACTGCATATCGGTTCTGTCGATCGTAGCGGTATCGAACTTAGCGGTAGGGTTAAAGCTGTTCTCGAATACACCACCATTGATGATATCCTTGTACTTGGTTCTTACGAATGCAGCTCCCTTACCGGGCTTAACATGCAGGAACTCAGTAATAACACAGACACGATTGTCAATCTTAACTGTCATACCGTTTCTGAAATCACTTGCGGTAATCGTTGCCATATTAAAATCCTCCTTAGGACACATTTAGTGAATCATAACTATTTTAAGGCATAAATGCCATTCTGTCCATTTATTTCTTTATATTTTTACAGATGAATTCCAAAGTACTCTGCCATTGCTGCTTCCCGCTCTGCATCTGTATGCAAGGCAATCTCCTTCGTCTGCCCACCCTCCGTCAGCTTCACGCTGTCCATATCCATAGAGCGGTGTCCTCCCGGCGTTCTCATACTGATGCAGAGAAGACCGGCGAAGTGCGCACCGGGCACAGAACAGAGCAGGTTGGGTGCGAGGTAATCGATCTCATCCCAGGGATCATCCAGGAACTGGAAGAGCAGGCTCTCCTCTCCATTCTCCTCCATATAGATATAGACCATATTGTCATCCCACTCCACACGATAAGATCTGCTTCCGGATTGCTGCCAGTCATTATCACTCAGATCAATACAGGTGATCGGAGCCGGACCACCGAAACCGACATCCACATAGTACTTCCGATCCTCCAGAATCACTATCATCGCTCTGTGCGTGATAGGACGCAGGAAGGGCAGTCCCATCTGAATCCGGACGCCCACACCATAGACTTCGAATCCCAGAGCTTCCAGCAGCTTGACAAACAGACCATTCAGCTCGAAACAGTAGCCGCCGCGTCTGCGCAGAACGATCTTATCCCACAGATCAGCCACCACCAGAGAAGGGGTCTGCTGCTTCAGAAACACATCGATATTCTCAAAAGGGACATGCTCTGCATGACAGCGGATCAGGCGATTCAGCGTATCCACATCATTATTCACATCTCCCTCATATCCGATCCTATCCAGATAAGGCTGTGCAGCCGGAAGGGGATCATACAGGTTCACATAAGGGTTCTCCATCATACTTTCTCACACTCCATCCTGTCATTTCTGCGGCTCATCCACCGGAACCTTCCTTATCATAGCACAGTCCGAGCATTTGTTCTACTCCTCTGTCAAAAACAAAGATGCAAAAGAAAGGGCCGGAGATGAACTCCGACCCTTGAAACTATGCAGATTTCTTATGAATTCCCGTTACCGTGAAGTCCAACTTCTCGATAGCAGCAATGATGATATCTTCGGGAACTTCCTGATAGCAGGATACAACGGCCTGCTTCTTCTCAAGATTTACCTTGCAGATGATGCCGTCCAGCTCATTCAGGTTCTTCTCGATCCGGTTCTTGCAGTTGACACAGTGCATACCTTCCACATCTACCAGATACTCTCCGAGCTTCGTCCCCTTGATCTTCTTCTTAGGCACTTTCTCCTTCGGACCGCCGCAGCAGGATCCCTCCCCTTTCATATGAGTGATCATCGTGCGTACCGCCGGAACCAGGATCACGATCAGGATAATAATAATAATTACATTGGTCATCTCTTATTCTCCTGATCCATCGGTGTCATCCCTCCGCAGGCCTTGCTGCGGGAGCAGCTGCCGGCAGACGGGCATCCGATGCACCTGATGCCTTTCTTTTTCTCTTTGCGAATGTAAATGACAGCCGCTCCCACGATAACCAGAATGATCAAAGTCGCGATGAAATTTACCATACAAACACCTCAGAAATCTTCTTTTCTTCTAAAATCAGTTCAGCTTATACTCTGCAGCAAGCTCTGCATTGGTCTTGCGGATCAGGTATACGATTACTCCTACGAAGCAGATCACGAAGATCAGGCCTCCGAGGAAGCCGGCACCCAGAGAGCCGGTAGTGATCAGAGTACCGATCTGATATACCAGGAAGCCAACCGTAAAGCCGTTCGCCAACTGATAGCAGATAGCGCCTGCCAGCCACTTCTTGCTCTGCATCTCAGAGTTCATAGCACCCAGAGCTGCGAAGCAGGGAGGAGTATAAAGGTTGAACATCAGGTAAGCAAGAGCTGCCACCTTGGTCAGACCCATAACCATAGCAACCTCATTACCGCCGCCTACAAGCTCAAGCTCTTCAGTATCAATGAAGTTGGTGATTGCATATACGGTAGCCAAAGTACCTACAACATTCTCCTTGGCGATGAAGCCGGTGATGGATGCTGCTGCAAGCTGCCAGGCGGAGAAACCAACAATGGGGATCAGCAGTACACCGAAGGGACCTGCGATAGAAGCCAGAATGGAGGTGCTCTCCATGCCCTCTTCTACTACCTGGAAGCTCCAGGTGAAGGACTGCATGATCTGTACTACGGTGTTGCAGACAAGGATAACGGTACCTGCCTTGATGATGTAGGCCTTACCACGCTCCAGCATGGAACCGAAAGCGAACTTGAGGGAAGGAACCTTGTACTCAGGCAGCTCGATGATGAAGAAGGACTTACGATACTTCATACCGGTGATGGCCTTGATAACCAGAGCGCCAACCAGAATCAGCAGGATACCAACAAAGTACATGAGAGGTCCTACCCAGTTTGCATCCGGGAAGAATGCACCGGCAAACAGTGCGATAACGGGCAGCTTCGCACCGCAGGGCATGAAGGTTGCCAGCATAGCAGTGGAGCGGCGCTCTCTCTCGTTACGAATGGTACGGCAGGCCATGATTGCAGGGATACCGCAGCCGGTACCGATGATCATAGGGATAACAGACTTACCGGACAGACCTACACGCTTAAAGATGGGGTCCAGAACGACCGTTGCACGGGACATATAACCACAGTCTTCCAGCAGAGCGATCAGGAAGTACATAACCATTACCAGAGGCAGGAAGCCGACAACGGCACCAACACCGCCGATGATACCATCAACCAGCAGAGCATAGAGAAGGGGATTGGCATCTGCCATCGCATCACCTACCATACCCTGGAAGGTCTCGATCCATCCTGCAAGGATATCTGCCAGCCAGGTACCAAGGGTAGACTGGGAGATATAGAATACCAGATACATAATTACAGCGAATACAACGATACCCAGGATCGGATGGGTAACGATGGTATCGATGGTATCACCGAAGTTCTTCTCCTTGGTCAGAACCTTACGGGTCTCAACCTTCTTTACGATATCATTGACATAGGAGAATCTCTTTCTATCGGCAGTCTCAACTGCAGTCTTATCCGTCAGATCAATATCGTCCTGAACGTAGGGAGCCTTCTGGCCCTTACCCTCCAGCTCCGCAGCCGCTGCAACAACAGCCTTCAGGCCGTCTGCAGAGACAGCCGTCGTCTTGATGACAGGACAGCCCAGCTTCGCAGACAAGGTCTTCTCGTCGATCTTCGTATCCTTCTTGGTGTTGATATCACTCTTATTCAGAGCGACAACAACCGGGATACCAAGTTCCAGCAGCTGAGTGGTGAAGAACAGGCTTCGGCTCAGGTTGGTAGCATCTACGATATTGATGATCGCATCGGGATGCTCATTCTTAACATAACCACTGGTGATGCTCTCTTCAGAAGTGAAGGGAGACATGGAGTATGCACCGGGAAGGTCAACGGCAATCAGTTCCTTGGAACCATCGTAGTATGCCTTCTTGATGGGGCTCTCCTTTCTGTCTACGGTAACACCAGCCCAATTACCAATCTTCTCATTGCGTCCCGTCAGGGCATTGTACATTGTTGTCTTACCGCTGTTGGGATTACCTGTTAACGCAATTCTCATAAGTGCCTCCTTGAATGTATTTTCTCCTCAGTAAGCAAATCACAATCCGAATTATATATTGCTCATTAATATTCGGCATAAGCAATATTAATTATAATTTTCTTATTGTGATTTGTTATTAGCAATTTTAATTAGAACCATCTAATCATTGGCGATAAAAAAAAGCGTTGCCGCCTTTTTTTATCTAAGAACTCCTATCCCTGGGGAATAAACGGGAATCCTTATATTGAAATGGCTTCCGCCAGTTCAGAATCGATGTTGTATCTGGCATCCTTGATAGATACGACCAGATTGCTCTTCTTGCGGGATACAACGGTGATCGGCTCACCACTGTAGCAGCCAAGAGTGAACAGGAAGGACTTCATCTCTTCATCATTGGTAATGATGTCCTTGATGATTACTTCAGTTCCTACTTCAGCATTGTTCAGAGTCATACTGTGGTCCTTTCCGACAGATCAGTAATCTGTCTGTTTCTTCCACGGTATTCAGAGATATCCATGGTTAGAATTTGCTTTTCTCGATTAGAAACGCAACTCTCACATTAGTATGCGCACATAATAATTAGTATCACAACTTTGCTCTTAGCAAATGCACACATTAATTAGCGTGTTCTAATCATGTTTACTTTATTACAATTCATATTTTTTGTCAATAAGGATTTGTGCTTTTCAGAACACAAAAGAGGAAATGCCGTCCTGAGCATTTCCTCTTCTTTTTACTTATGCATCAATCGTTGATACTGTCAGAGTTAACTCCTCCAGCACATCAAGGAGTACGCGTACCGTATCCAGGGAAGTGAACATCGTCACATTGTTCTCCGTTGCACACTGGCGGATCGCCACACCGTCCCCGTAGTGTACACCGGAGAGAATGGCTCTCGTGTTGATCACGTAACTGACATATCCTGCGCGGATGACATCCAGAACCTCCTGGCTTCCTTCGCTGAGCTTTCTTCTCAGACGCGTGCGGATGCCGTGCTCCTTCAGGAACTCTGCCGTAACCGTGGTTGCCTCAATATTGAAGCCCAGCTCATAGAAGCGGCGGATCAGAGGAAGCGCTTCCTCTTTATCCTCGTCCGCAAGGGTAACCAGCACAGTACCGTAGTTCTGCAGCTTGATGCCGGAGGCGGAAAGCGCCTTATACATCGCTCGATGCAGCTTCTCATCATAACCGATGGCCTCACCGGTAGACTTCATCTCCGGAGACAGATAGGAATCCATTCCCTTAAGCTTGGAGAAGGAGAAGGCGGGAGCCTTCACATACCAGCGCTTCTTCTCTTCCGGATAGAGAGTGAAGATGCCCTGTTCCTTCAGGCTGATGCCCAGGATCACGCGGGTGGCAATATCTGCCAGCTGATAGCCGGTTGCCTTCGACAGGAAGGGTACCGTACGAGAGGATCTGGGATTAACCTCGATGATATATACATTCTCCTGCTCATCCACGATGAACTGGATATTGAACAGGCCTACGATACCGATACCGAGACCCAGCTTCTTCGCATAGCTTAAGATGGTTCCCTTCACCTTATCAGAGATGCTGAAGGGCGGATAGACACTGATCGAGTCACCGGAGTGAACGCCGGTCCTCTCGACCAGCTCCATGATACCGGGAACGAAGACATCCACGCCATCGCACACGCCATCAATCTCGACTTCCTTGCCGCGGATATACTTATCTACCAGAACCGGCTTATCTTCATCGATCTCAACGGCAGTTCTCAGATAGTGGCGCAGATCCTTCTCCTTGGATACGATCTGCATAGCACGGCCGCCCAGAACGAAGCTTGGACGAACCAGCACCGGATAACCGATCTCCGCTGCCGCGCGGACGCCGTCCTCGATATTGGTCACAGCCTGTCCCTTGGGCTGAGGGATCTTCAGATCCTCCAGGACCTTCTCAAAGGCATCACGGTTCTCCGCTCTCTCGATGCCTTCACAGTCTGTTCCTACGATCTTTACCCCATACTCCTTCAGAGGGGCCGCCAGATTCACGGCCGTCTGACCACCCAGGGTCGCGATGACGCCCTTCGGCTGCTCAAGCTCAATGATATTCATGACATCCTCAACGCAGAGGGGCTCGAAGTAAAGTTTATCAGAAGTTGTATAGTCCGTGGATACCGTCTCCGGATTGTTGTTGATGATGATGGCCTGATAGCCGGACTCCTGAATCGTCTTGACAGCATGTACGGTGGAGTAGTCGAACTCGACACCCTGGCCGATACGGATGGGACCGGAACCAAGAACGATGATCTTCTCCTTCTCATCCACCACAGACTCATTCTCTCCCTCGTAGGTCGAGTAGAAGTAGGGAATATAGCTTTCGAACTCTGATGCGCAGCTGTCGATCATCTTATAGGAAGGGAAGATTCCGCGCTCCTTACGGAAGTCGAAGATCTGATGTGCCGTCATATTCCAGAGCTTAGCGATCTCCAGATCGGAGAAGCCCATCTTCTTGGCTTCCTTCAGAACCGTCACATCCATAGGATGCGCAAGAACCTCCTTCTCCATCTCCACGATATGGCGGAAGACGCGGATGAAGAGAGGGTCCATCCGATTCTGTGCAGAGATTGCTTCCTCAGACACACCCCTTCTTAAGAGTTCGGCAATCGCATAGATCCGGTCATCCGTACCATCTTTAATATAAGTAAGAATATCTTCCGTACTCATGGTATCAAACTTCGCATGGTAGAGGTGGAAGACACCGATCTCCAGGGAACGGATACCCTTAAGCAGGCTCTCCTCCATCGTACGGCCGACGCTCATGACTTCACCGGTCGCCTTCATCTGCGTTCCCAGCTTATTGTTGGCATCGGTGAACTTATCGAAGGGGAATCTGGGCAGCTTGGATACAACATAGTCGAGGGAAGGCTCAAAGCTGGCCAGCGTGTTCGCCAGATGGATCTCGTCCAGGCGATATCCTACGGCAATCTTTGCAGACACTCTGGCGATCGGATATCCGCTGGCCTTGGATGCCAGAGCCGAGGATCTGGATACACGGGGATTGACTTCGATCAGATAATATTGGAAGGAAACGGGATCCAGCGCAAACTGCACATTGCAGCCGCCCTCGATCTTCAAGGCGCGGATGATCTTCAATGCACTGTCACGAAGCATGTGGTATTCCTTGTTGGTCAGCGTCTGAGAGGGGCATACGACCACAGAATCACCGGTATGCACACCAACCGGATCCACATTCTCCATATTACAGATAGTGATTGCGGTATCATTCTTATCGCGGATCACCTCATACTCGATCTCCTTATAACCGCGCACGGACTTCTCGATCAGGGCCTGATGTACGGGGGACAGAACCAACGCATTCTTCAGAATCTCACGAAGCTCGGCCTCATCATCTGCGAAGCCGCCGCCGGTACCACCCAGAGTGAAAGCCGGTCGGATAACCACAGGATATCCGATCTCCTCCGCTGCCTTTACACCTTCCTCCATGGATTCCGCAATCAGGGAAGGAAGGATGGGTTCACCCAGGCTGATACAGAGTTCCTTGAACATCTCGCGGTCCTCTGCCTGCTCTATACTGGTGAAGTCTGTTCCGAGAAGTTCTACGCCGCACTCTTCAAGGACACCCTTCTTCGCAAGCTGCATAGCAAGATTTAGTCCGGTCTGACCACCGATGCCGGGAAGGATCGCATCCGGACGCTCCTTACGGATGATCCTTGCCATATAGGTCAGGTTCAGAGGTTCCATATATACCTTATCTGCAATGCTGGGATCCGTCATGATCGTCGCCGGGTTGGAATTGCAGAGGATAACTTCATAGCCCTCCTCCTTCAGTGCGAGACAAGCCTGCGTTCCCGCATAGTCAAACTCAGCCGCCTGTCCGATGACAATGGGGCCGGAACCAATCACCAGAATCCTCTTCAAATCTTCTCTCTTAGGCATCGAGGATACCTCCCTTCATGACATCAACAAATCTGTTGAACAGATAGCGGCTATCCTGAGGACCCGGAGCACTCTCCGGATGATACTGAATACTGAATGCTCTGTCAGCACGGTGCTGTACGCCTTCGATGGTCTGATCCAGCATATTGATGTGCGTAGTCTCCAGACCGGTGCCTGCCAGCGTTGCATCCTTCACCGCAAAGGAATGATTCTGAGAGGTGATCTCAATCTTATCTGTCAGCAGGTTCTTCACCGGATGATTGCCGCCGCGGTGACCAAACTTCAGCTTATAGGTCTCTGCGCCATAAGACAGAGACAGGATCTGATGACCCAGACAGATGCCGAAGATAGGATACCTGCCATGCAGCTGCTTCACAAGTTCAATTGTAGGGACTACGCTGGTGGGATCTCCGGGGCCATTGGAGATGAATACACCATCCGGCTTCAGTTCCTCGATCGTCCGAATATCCGTATTCCAGGGAAGGATCGTCACCTTACATCCCAGAGCATTCAGGGACCGCACGATATTCAGCTTCATGCCGCAGTCGATGGCCGCCACATGCAGGTGCTGATCGTTCTCGGGATCCGCCTCAGAGGCCCATGCCTCCTTCGTACTGACACGGCTCACCTGATCAGTTGCGAACTCCCAGCCTGCAAGAATCCTCTTGCCCTCCTCCGCAGTCACTTCGGGATTCGTGATCAGAACCTTACAGCTTCCAATCGTACGGATCTTGCGGGTGATCTCTCGGGTATCGATTCCCTGCACACCGACAATATCATATCTTACCATAAAGTCGGACAGAGTCTCCGTACAGCGGAAGTTCGAGGGAACTTCCGTATATTCTCTTACGATCAGTGCACCAATGGAAGGTACTCTTGTCTCGTAATCATCATCGTTGATACCATAGTTGCCGATGATCGGGTAGGTCATGACTACGGCCTGATCGGTGTAGGACGGGTCGGACAGGATCTCCTGATAGCCGACCATGGAAGTGTTGAATACCAGTTCCAGCTTCTTCTCGGAGAGACTTCCGAATCCGTAGCCCAGATACTCCGTTCCATCTTCCAGGATAATCTTTCTTGGATTGATCTTATTCATCTTGCCTCCAGATTCTTCATGCATTCCCTGAGGGACAGGCATGAGAAAAGGGCGCACTTAGCCCCTTGACTAAAAGCGCCCTTGCTTTTATTCTGTTACACTTTATACCTCTTGCCTTGAAATGTCAATGCTTTTGGGGAATTAATTCGTGCAAATTATTTATTTTTATGCACTCTTCCCTGAATTCATTCAACTTTTATTCACATACAAGAAGTTTACTATGCATGTTTATGCATATTCATTAAGAGCAGATCCTTCCTCGTTCCGAGATTCACCAGACAGTCATAGCGGATGGCCTTCCCGGACAGTGAGTGATCCGGACGGATTCCCGCAAGCCATGGTCCCTTAAGCGGCCGCTTGATGACGATCTTCTTCGGATTCGCCTGCACCGCCGCCATCAGCATCTCCTCCTCATTAGAACAAGGGGACTCCAACTGCTGCAGAAGCTGGAACTTCTTCTTGATCATGGCACTCTTGTTTCTCGCGGGGAACATCGGATCGAGCAAGATCACATCCGGAGCTTCCGAGAGTGATCTCATCGCAGCCACACTGTCTCCTGTGTGCAGCTCCATGCGGGAGGCTGCCGCCGCAAGTTCCGGAATCTCCCTTGCTCTGCGGAGCGCATCCCCCAGAAGTGCTGCAATCACAGGGTCATATTCATAGAGAACTACCTGAAAGCCTGCCGATGCAAGGATCATCGAATCCTCCCCCATCCCGGCGGTCGCATCAAGAAGCGCAAGCGGTCCCGCTGCATTCTTCATGCGGGAAGCCTTCACCAGCATCTCCCGCTCCAGGTTGCTTTGCTTCAGGCGGGGAAGCATCTCCCGGAAGTCTCCCCGCATAGCAAGCTTCCCCTGCCTGAGGGACAGTCCCTCGCCATCCAGATAAAGATGAAGCTCTGTATCAGAGGGCACTGTTCCCGCCTCTGCTGCGGTGAGATCCGGGCAGGCAAGCAAGCTGCTCAACACTTCCGGTTCCGCAGTTTCTTCATAATATAATATCATCTTATTGATCTGCCTTCTGTCTGATCTTCCCGAATCATGATTCGCAGAGCCTCTACCGCCGTGCGGATGGCAAGCTCGGTATCATGAACCTGCGGATTCGCAAGTCCGGCCTTCGCACGTTCCTGGTTCGCAACGACCAGGAAGCAGGATCCCACTCGCACCCGCAGAAAGCTTCCTGCGATAAATAACGCCGCGCTCTCCATCTCAGATGCGAGGCAGCCCATGCGAAGCCAGGCCTGCCACTTATTCTCCAGTTCATAGCTGACCGGCATCACCTCCGGCTCATGCTGCCCAAAGAAAGAGTCCTTACACTGGACCACGCCCACATGATGAGGGATCTCCAGATTCTGTGCTGCCTTCTTAAGGGCAGTCGTCACCTCGAAGTCCGGAACTGCCGGATACTCGATCGGTGCGAACTCGCGGCTGGTTCCCTCCATGCGAACTGCGCCGGTCGCAATCACGATATCTCCACTCATCACATCGGTCTGCATGCCGCCGCAGGTACCGACACGAACAAAGGTATGGGCACCGCACTTAGAGAGCTCCTCGATAGCGATGCTGGCGGAAGGTCCGCCGATCCCTGTCGAAGTCACACTGACCCTGATGCCATCCAGAGTTCCCGTATAGGTCGTATATTCTCTGCTGTCAGCCACCAGCACCGGATCATCGAAGTGTGCCGCAATCTTCGCACATCTCTTGGGATCTCCCGGCAGGATCACATACTTACCGATATCCTCCGGTCCCACGCCGGTATGATATTGCTTACCGCTGCCTTCTGCATAATCGATCATCTTAAGCCGCCTCCTTGATACTGAAGATTCTAAGAAGATTATACCATAAATGTGCAGCCGTTCCTATCAAAGAAATGCCCAGACACGAAGGTCTGAGCATTTCCAAAGATTCCTTATACATTCTTATGATATTCCACAGCAGCGGCAACCAATCCCCGGAAGAGAGGGTGCGCCTGATCGGGTCTGGACTTGAATTCCGGATGTGCCTGCGTAGCCACAAAGTAAGGGTGGTCCACCAGTTCCATGATCTCCACGATTCTTCCGTCAGGAGAAAGACCGCTGAGCATCACTCCATGTTCCTCCAGCGCCTTGCGGTAATCATTGTTCACTTCATATCTATGTCTATGACGCTCGGAGATATTCTTCGTACCGTAGAGCTTATAAACCCTGGAATCTTCTCTTAAGGTACAGGGATATGCACCCAGTCTCAGAGTTCCTCCGATATTCTCTACGCCTTCCTGATCGGGCATCAGGTGGATGACAGGATTCTTCGTGTCGGGATCGAACTCGATACTGGAAGCGTCGGCAAGTCCAAGCACGTTCCTTGCGAATTCGATGATAGAGAGCTGCATGCCAAGACAGAGACCCAGGAAGGGAATCTTGTGCTCCCTTGCATAGGTAATTGCACAAATCTTACCCTCAATACCTCGGGTACCGAAGCCGCCGGGTACCAGGATACCATCGCAATCATGCAGATACTGAGCAACCGTATTCGGAGTCACCTCTTCGGAATTGATCCAGCGAATCCGAACATTCGCACGATTCGCCATACCAGCATGCTTCAAAGCCTCTGCCACCGACAAGTAAGCATCATGAAGCGCCACATACTTGCCGACCAGACCAATCGTCACCTCACACTCGGGATTATGAAGGTTGTCTACCATAGCCTTCCATTCCTTCAGATCCGGCTCGGGGCAATCGATCTTCAGGCACTCGCAGACAGCAGTTGCCAGATTCTCCTCCTCCAGCATGAGCGGAACCTCATAGAGAGAAGGTGCATCCAGGTTCTGAAGTACATGTCTCTTATCTACATTGCAGAATCTTGCAATCTTTACCCGCATATCATCATCCATCGGATAATCCGAACGGCAAACCAGAATATCGGGCCAGATACCCATATGCTGCAGTTCCTTTACCGCATTCTGGGTGGGCTTCGTCTTCATCTCGCCGGAAGCCTTAAGATAAGGGATCAGTGTTACCTCGATGACGATAGCATTCTCCCTTCCCACTTCTGCCTGGAACTGACGAATCGCCTCCAGGAAGGGCTGGGATTCGATATCACCTACCGTACCGCCGATCTCAATGATGGAGATCGTCTCCTCGTCCGCAGCCTTGGCCTGATAGAAACGCCCCTTGATCTCATTGGTGATGTGAGGAATGACCTGAACCGTACCTCCGCCGTAGTCGCCGTGTCTTTCTTTATTCAATACCGACCAATAAATCTTACCGGTAGTGACATTGGAATTCTTATCAAGACTCTCATCGATAAATCTCTCATAGTGTCCCAGATCCAGATCGGTCTCTGTTCCATCATCCGTAACAAAGACTTCACCATGCTGAATCGGGTTCATCGTTCCCGGATCCATATTGATATAGGGATCGAACTTCTGCATCGTTACATGATAGCCCCTCGCCTTCAGGAGTCTGCCCAGCGATGCCGCTGTGATTCCCTTACCCAGACCTGATACCACACCACCAGTTACGAATACATACTTAACCATATCTGCCCCTCCTACAGATTCTTGATTCGATCAACTGCTTCTACTGTATTCTCATAACTTCCGAATGCCGTCAGACGGAAGTAACCTTCTCCGTGAGGTCCGAATCCGGATCCGGGCGTTCCCACCACATTCGCGGTATTCAGAAGATAGTCGAAGAACTCCCAACTGGTCATCTGATCCGGTGTCTTCAGCCAAATATATGGAGCATCCACGCCGCCGGATACCGTGAAGCCCGCAGTCTTCAGACCATCCAGAATATAGGCTGCATTCTTCATATAGTAATCAACCAGTCCCTTCACCTCGGCCTTACCGGCATCTGAGTATACAGCCTCGCCAGCACGCTGAATGATGTAGGGAGCTCCATTATACTTGGTGCCGTGTCTTCTGGCCCACAGACCATGAAGAGCAACGCCTTCACGAACCAGTGCCTTCGGCACTACCGTATATCCCAGACGAACACCGGTGAAGCCTGCATTCTTAGAGAAGGAATGCAGTTCGATGGCACAGGTCTCTGCGCCCTCACACTCATAGATGCTGTGCGGAATTCCGGGGGTCTGAATATATGCCTCATATGCAGCATCATAGATGATGATCGAACCATGGGCATTCGCATAGTCGACCCACTTCTGAAGATCTTCCTTCGTGATTACCGCACCGGTAGGATTGTTGGGGAAGCAGAGATAGATCAGATCGGGGACATCCTTGGGAAGTTCCGGAGAGAAACCATTCTCTGCCGTGCAGGGCATGTACATCAGGCGATCAAACATACCTAAAGCGGCATTATAATTGCCCGCGCGCCCGGCCATTACATTGGAATCGACATAGACCGGATATACAGGATCGCATACTGCAACGATATTCTCCAAACCAAAGATCTCCTGAATATTCGCACAGTCACACTTAGCGCCATCCGACACGAAGATCTCATCTGCGGAGATCTGACAACCTCTGTCCTGATAGTCATTCTTCGCGATCGCACTTCTCAGGAATTCGTAACCCAGATCCGGCGCATAGCCGCGGAATGTTGCGGGATCGGCCATCTCATCTACCGATGCATGAAGTGCATCGATCACCGACTGTCCCAAGGGCAAGGTTACATCTCCGATTCCCAGACGAATCACCTTCTTGTCCGGGTTTGCCTCACTGAATGCAGCTACCTTTCTACCAATTGTGGAGAAGAGATAGCTTCCCGGAAGCTTCGTATAATTGTCATTAATCTTAACCATATCTTTGTCCCCTCTGTTCTTTGACAAAATGAAATCAGGCGGACGAGGGAGCTCGTTCGACGCCTGAAGGCCTTATCGCACAAAAAAAGGGTCGGTGAACCCTTGGCAGTTCACCGACCTCATTGTCGTACGAAAAAGAAAATGCGCTTTGAAGATCATCCATTATTCAAAGCGCGATTAATTCACAGGTGATACTCTAAATCACTTTTTAAATTTTGTCAATACTTGTTTTTCTTAAGCAAACCACTGTTTCTACTTTTCTAGTATAAGGCAGTTCATCATATGGTTGGATCGCCTCCACATGATACCCTGTCTTAACAAGAATCTCAAGGTCCTGGGGCAGAGTCTCCTGTTCGCCGGAGATATAAATGATCCTCTCCGGATGAAGTGCTGCAGCCGCTTCCAGCATCTTTCTTCCGCAGCCGCTTCTCGTGGGTGTCAGGAATACACAGTCAAAGTGCTCATGACTGCGGGCCAGACTCACAGCATAGGATTCCGGCTCAGAGGTCACGATCCGCACATTCTCTATATGATTCTGCCTCGCATAAGCAGCTGCCTCCCGAGCCTCCCGGGGATGATCCTCCACCATCAGTACTCTTCCTGCCCGGGATGCTGCCGTGATACCGAGGATTCCCGATCCGCAGCATAAGTTAAGGATGCGTTCCCCACCCTCAAGGAATGCATATTCCAAGGCCTTCTGATATACCTTCTCTGTCTGCAAAGGATTCACCGGGAAGGATGACCCGGATGAAACCTGATACTGCATACCGCAAACGGCATCCTCAACATAACCCGGACCATAAAGAACACGTTCCTCGCCCGAAGCTCCCACAGGCTTGGATGCCGGAACAACACACAACACCATGCTCACAACAGAGGGACATGCATCCGTCAACCTTCTTACAAAATCAGCCTCCGCCTCAAACTCATCTGTGACGGCCGTAAGAGCGACCAGTACATGACCATTCATAGCTGAACTCCGAATCTGGATCTGTCTCAGCCATCCCTTACCTGTCTTCACATCAAAGGGGAGAACCTGATATTCACCCATGAGCCTCCGAATTGTTCCAATGATCTCGTCAACGATATCAGGGGCAACCGAACAATGACTGATTCGAATAGGTTGATGTCCCCGCTTTCCATACATACCGGTCATCACACGGCCATCCTCTCCGGGCCAACAGACGATCACGCTCTTATGGCGGTAACCAAGCGGCTGATCCATACCAATGATCGGCGAGATTACGCAAAATTGCTTCAGAGACTTATGGGCCAATCTTTGCTTCTTCTCCAACTGCTTCTCATAACTTACGCCCTGATAGGCACAACCACCGCATACATCTCCATAACGGCAGTCACTGAGAGAAGGACTTCTGCGAACCTCTACAGAAGTATCCGCTTCCTCGTATTCTCCGGTATATTCCGCAAATGAAGTCCATGGTACCTTCCTCGGCGGCATAGCCATGTAATCCATCTTTCTTCCTGTCACAGGGTGCACGAAAGTCAGACGGCAAGACCAGAGAGCGATTCCGGCATCTCTATGCTCTGCGCCATATTTGCCATCTCCATAGAGCGGAAGATGTCTGGAAGAGAACTGTGCCCGAATCTGATGAGTCCTTCCGGTCAGAAGTTTGATTCTCACCAGGCTCAGATTCTGCTTCTTCCCAAGCGTCATATAGCGAAGAATTGCCTCCTGCGCTCCTCTCTCCCGCTTTCTTGCCACATAGGTCCTGCGCTTCACACGATCCCGAAGCAGCAGATCACGAAGTTCATCCTGCTCCTTATCCGGGCATCCCTCCAGAACAGCCATATACTCCTTGCCAAAGGTATCTTTATCATCGTTCATCTGTCTGCCAAGTTCAGAGGCTGCTTCCCTGGTGAGAGCATAGACCATAAGGCCGGCCACTACACTGTCCAGACGATGCACGGTGAATACCGGTTGATCCGATCTAAGCTCCTTGCGAATCAGATCCGGCATGCCGCCCGGTTCATCCGTTGACAAGGCCCCCGCAGGCTTGATGCACACAATAACACTGTCATCCAAATATAAAACCTTCACTTTGTCCTCCGTTCTTGAATGCGGGCGATTCTCCGCTTCGCTGCAAAATAGAATCCGAGATTCGCAAGGTAATTTATCTTCGGTATAATCTCACAGCAAACACCCTCCACATGACCATAATATCATATGCATGGCGTTATTTCATGTTTATGCAGTATATTTTTGCTATTTATTGATTCTAACTGCGTTAACTTGCAATTATCCAACAGCATAATTTGTATCCTTTATCCGATAATATTCTCCTCGTCGCCATGACAAAAAGCAGCCTGTGCATTCTGCTCTGAAAAGGGGAGCGGTTTGCACAGACTGCTCCCATCGGCAACCCGCACCCCTGTGGAGCCCTATGCCGAGAGGCCTATGATTGCTTTGGATTCTTCCTGTTCCATCCCGGCTTACGATGCCATCGTAAACTGGCTGTTGTACAGTTCGGCATACCTACCGCCCTTTGCCATCAGTTCGTCATGGGTGCCAAGCTCCTTGATGTCACCATCCTGCATGTAGATGATCATATCCGCATCTATGATCGTACCGATGCGCTGGGCAACGATCAGACAGGCAGCATCCTTCATTTCGGTTTTCAATGCCTTGCGAAGTTCCCGGTCTGTCGTATAGTCCAGAGCGGAGAAGGTATCATCGAAGATATATATCTCCGCGTCGCGGGCAATGGCACGGGCGATGGAGAGACGCTGCTTCTGACCGCCGGAGAAGTTGATGCCGTTCTGGGCAACTCTGCCGAGGGTGCCGCCCTTCTGCTCGCCGACAAAGGAGCTATATGCAGAAGATCGGGCCTGAGAACATGTCCGTCATTTTCACCCGCATGACCAATCAGATCCGTCAGCGGGAATGTGACCTTCCCCAAGGGACCCTCCGGGAGAAATATCAGGCTACTGCGAAATGGGGCCTGATCAACAATATCCTTCAAAAGTGGATCGATACCGGAGCCGAAGAAACACCGGAAGAGGTGATCGACTATATCATGTCGTTCATCACGCTGTTCTGACAGCAAAAGCGCATGCGTTTTGCTGTTGATTCTTTTGCGTATCAAAAGCGAGCTGTGATAAATCATCGTTGATTTCTTTCATACGATATAGTGAAAAAAGGCGCTCACCCGGGGCATCAAACACCCAGGCAAGCGCCTTCGTATCCTTAAAACTTTATCAAATCATTCCAAAATGCTTTAAAGCCTCCTCAATCGCCTTTCTCTTTTCTTCCGGGCACTGTGGCTGCTTTGCATCTACTGATTTCGCCTTGTTATAATTCTCCCTCTCAATAATCCCACAATCCCGCTTCACCTGCGCGATATACAGACTGCTGACCTGCAGCCCGGTCTGTTCCGACGCGAAGCTAGTCCTTTAGGGCAGCACATAAGCCTTGATCTCCTCATAGGTCGCCTTCGACTCAGCAGAGGTCACATCCAACTCCTCCATATCCAGCTTCACATCGATACTA
>R17__coassemble_224_pt1 | contig 37406 bp, 28 predicted proteins | sample R17__metabat2_low_PE_029 | metagenome-assembled genome bin R17
GTACACCGACATCATCGGCAGCGTCTACCGCGACTTCTTTCACGCGGACCCCAATCCCGATGACCCTAACTATAAGATTATGAAGGACGGATTGGCGAATTCCGGCATTCCCGGTACCGAAGAGCTGAAGACTTCCTCTGAGTATCGCTCTCCCTTTACCCCCGCGTCCTCCCCGGAGGAGTTCTCTGACCCTACGCTGGATGCTGCCATGAAGTCTGCAGAGGCTTCCGTCCAGGCGGCTGCCCAGGATCCCGGGGAGCCGGAGCGTGATCCTATGGAGGAACTGGAGGAGCTGACAGGTCTTACTACTATCAAGAAGGATGTGAAGGAGCTGGTCAGCTTCGTGAAGACCCAGAAGATTCGCAAGGACAAGGGAATGAAGACGGTTCCTGTCTCCCTGCATCTGGTCTTCTCCGGCAATCCCGGCACCGGCAAGACGACCGTCGCCAGACTTCTTGCCAGACTCTACAAGCAGATCGGAGTACTGAGCAAGGGACAACTGGTGGAGGTCGACCGCTCCTCTCTGGTTGCAGGATACGTTGGTCAGACTGCGATTCAGACACAGAAGAAAATCCAGGAAGCACTTGGCGGTGTTCTCTTCATCGATGAGGCCTATACCCTGGCCTCCGGCAGCGCGGCAGGCTCCGGTGACTTCGGTCAGGAAGCCATCGATACGATCCTCAAGGCCATGGAAGATCACCGCGATGACCTGATCGTCATCGTTGCCGGCTATACCGACCTGATGGAGAAGTTCATAGGCAGCAATCCGGGCCTCAAGTCCCGCTTCAATAAGTATATCTACTTCCCGGACTATACCGCAGAGGAACTGCTGGCAATCTTCCACAGAAATTGCGATAAGTACCAGTATCAGCTGAGCGAAGAAGCTGAGCTCAAGGTGAAGGACTACCTGGTAAGTCTGGAAGCGAACAAGGGACCCAACTTTGCGAATGCCCGCGATGTGCGCAACTACTTCGAGATGATCATCACGAACCAGGCCCGCAGAATCGCTGTCCTGGAAGATCCGGATGTCGATGCCCTGACCTTGATCACGGCAGAGGATCTCACGGAAGAGGAGGATGAGACAGCTTCCATCGAAACCGAGAAAGCGGAGGACTGCTCCCATGACTAAGCCCACTGAAGATCAGCTGATTCTGGTTGATCTGACGGATCACTGTATCGGCTCTGCTCCCAAGCTTACAGCTCATGAGAAGAGACTGCTTCACAGAGCCTTCTCGGTCTTTCTCATCGATGGCGATCGCATGCTGATCCATCAGCGAAACAAGGATAAGTACCACTCCGGCGGTCTCTGGACCAATGCCTGCTGTTCCCACCCCAGATATGGGGAAGAGCTCACAGACAGCGTGCACCGCAGGATGCGTCAGGAGCTTGGCATCGATACAGAAGTAAAGGAGCTCTTCCACTTTGTATACTACCGGGACTACGGAAGCCTGGCTGAATATGAATATGACCATGTCTTCCTCGGTCACCTTCCCTCCGACCGACCGATTCCCTACGATCCGGATGAGATCATGGATCTCCGTTGGATCACTCTCGCGGAGCTTGAGCAGGAGATGACAGGGCACCCTGAGCATTTCTCTGCCTGGTTCATGACGGCAGCACCCGGTGTCCTTGAATATCTGAAGGACCACCTCACCACAGAATAAAAAAGAGAAGGAACTGCATCACAGCAATTCCTTCTCTTTTCTTCTGTTATAACATATCCTTGCGCTTCAGGATCCACATCGTAATCAGACAGATCAGCAGTGTGATGATGCAGATGATAAGGAATCCATGAGGCGTGTAGGCTAATGGCATCCATTCCTGTGCCACATTCATACCATATAGGCCGGAGATAACCGTCGGCACCGCCATAACCAGAGTGATCGAAGTCAGGATCTTCATCACGTTGTTCAGGCGGTTATCAATGATCGATGACAGCAGTTCTCTGGTACCATCGATGATATCCCGGTAGATACTGGTCATCTCGATGGCCTGCTTGTTCTCGATGATGACGTCCTCCAGAAGTTCCATATCCTCCGGATACTGCGGCAACCTCTTATATCGCTGCAAGCGCTCAAGAACGATGCCGTTCGCTCGCAGGGAAGTGGCAAAGTAAACCAGTGTGGACTCCAGTTCATGCAGGTTCACGAGGTCCATATCCTCGGTCTCATTGTCCGTAACACGTTCCTCGATCTCCGTACGCTTACGGTCAATAACCTTCAGATAGCTCTGATAAAGCATGGCGGAACGATAAAGGATCTGATAGACAAAGCGCATCTTCTTCTTGGTGCTGAAGTCCTTGATGCGGCGGCTGACGAAGTAGTTCAGGATCGGCGTGCTCTCATTGCATACCGTGATCACGATATCCTGTGTCAGGATGATACCGAGAGGGATAGTCGTATAGGCCGTCTTATCATGGCGGATCTCCGGTGCGGGAATATCCACCAGGATCAGAGTATAGCCATCCTCCAGGCTGATTCGGGAGCTCTCCTCTTCATCCAATGCAGCGCGGATATCCGTATACTCAATGTCGAAGGCATCGGCAACCCGCTGTCCTTCTTCCATGGTCGGGGCCGTCAGGCGAATCCAACAGCCATCTTCGAACTCTTCCAGTTCCCGGATGATCGAATTATCTGTTCTGTAGATATTCAGCATCGCACTTCCCCCTTCCGCTTCATTCGCAAATTATAGTTTACACCAAGTTGACGGTTTTGACCACCCTTTTGCTGAAATTATCACTCACTTCTCAATCCCAGAAGAACCTGCGCTGCCAGATGTTCTGCATTCAGTTCCTCCGTGAACATGAACTCATCCGCGAGATACTCCAGGTTGTCCTCTGAGTGCTCAACTTCGCGCGAGTAGATCCTGGCCAGGTCGATCCGATCCTGCAGAGTGAAGCTTCCATGGGTATGAAAGTGCACAGCATCCATATCCCGGATCACAAGGAAGCTCAGCACCGCAAGCTGGGCCTTCCCGAGGAACTGATAGTCGAACACGGACTTCAACAGATAGCGGAAGGTGAAGTAGACCATCAGGTTCTCATACTCATATTCCCGTTCCCGATAGTACTCCATGAAGCTGCCGATCATAGATATTCTCTGCTTCAGATCCATGTCCCCATAGACTGCCTGCATCTCTGCAAATGCTCCCTCCCACTCTTCATCCAGGATCTCGAGACCGCGGAGCGTCTGTGTGCGGGGATTGAATCCCTCTTCACCGGAAAGCTTCCATGACTCGCAGGTCTGCCGGGTAAGCTCTTCCATCTCCTCCCAGCGTTCTTCATTCATATAGTCCTGCACCTTGCTGCAGAAAGCAAGATATCGAACGATACGCTCCTCCATAGGTTCCGTGCGATCCTGTAGCAGCGCGATGGCATAATCCCGCATAGAAGTCAGATATGCTCCCCGCTCCCGCTCCGGACAGACATCCTCCCCGGATTCGTCGTAGACATACTCGAACTCACAGGCCTCCTCTTCCTCTGTCTCCTCTTCAAAGTCTTCCTCCGTAAGTTCTTCCTCCCACACGACTTCCGGGATCTCCTCCGCATCCTCCACAGGAATCTCTATATCTTCCATTGTATCGATCCGGACGGGTTCGGTCTTTTCGAAGAGGATCCGTCCCACCTCTTCGCAGGAGATGCTGAGGCAGCGTTCCCGCACGTCCGCATACTCGAGTGTCTGCCTGGGATATTCCGTGCAGATTGCGCAGAGAGAGGTCTCTCCCAGTTCGATCACAATATCGCACAGATTCTTCTCATTCAGGAAGGGACAGCGACTGCCTTCCTGCAGCATGAAGCTGTTATCACTCCCGGCCGCCATATTCGCCCGCAGGCGATCCCCGAAGGGTCCCTCCATCCGCTGATAGTAGTCCCAGGTCTCCTCGTCAATGTCGATCTCCCATCCCAGGCAGCAGCTATGCTGACATCGGTCTGCAATACAGGAGAATTCTTTATAATAAGAAGGAAGTCTCAGTATCATTCTTGGTCTCCTTTGGAAACTTATTCACACACAGTGTATTGATGCGGAAGGACTTTGTCAAGTTCCGCTTTCGGCAAAACCTAAACAATAAAGAAGGATTCCTTTCTTCCACCTTCAAAATACCTCAGATATATTTTATTCTTCCGCAGATTTTTCGCGAGTCATTTGTTCTTTCAACTCTGTATCCTACCGCAAAACAGCGTTTTTGCGTCAAAGGAATACCGTTTTATATTCTATATATCTTTTTGAAATATTTATTCCATATGTCAATCGTATGCCATAGCTTTGCCAATCTCTTCATATTTGTGCACACACGCCCAATCTTTTAACACTTTTTTTCGTTTTTTATTTGCATTTTATTGATACATATATTTCCTTTAAAATTGCCTTTTTCTTTTATATATCATATAATAAATGCATAGGCTATCAATTTCCCACCGGCACTGCCTTTCTCTGCAGTGCTGTTCTTACGCAAAAGGAGAAGCATCATCATGGTTGTTAAAGTTGGTATTAATGGTTTTGGTCGTATCGCACGAGTAATCGTTCGTATTCTGGAAGAGCGCGAGACCGATATCGAAGTTTGCGGTATCAACCTTCGTAATGCAGATATTAATCGTATGGCTTATCAACTGGAGTACGATTCCGTATTCGGCCGCTTCAGAGGCAAGGTTCGCGCAGACGGCGATACTCTGGTAGTGAACGGCAAGCACATCAAGGTATTCTCTGAGGAAGATCCTGCAAACATCGATTGGGCCAGCTGCGGTGCTGAGTATGTTATCGAGTCTACCGGTAAGTTCCGTACCCTGGAAGAGTGCCGTAAGCATCTGAACGGCGGCGCTAAGAAGGTCATCCTGACTGCTCCCGGCAAGGACAAGAACTTCCCCACCTTCGTATATGGTGTTAACAACCAGACTTACGATCCCAGCATGGAAGTCATCTCCAACGCTTCCTGTACCACCAACTGTCTGGCTCCTCTGACCAAGGTTGTCAACGATAAGTTCGGTATCGAGAAGGCTCTGATGTCCACCATCCACTCCTCCACTTCCAAGCAGAAGCCCGTTGACTCCAATGGCGGACGTGACTGGAGAACCGGCCGTTCCGTATTCAACAACATCATTCCTTCCACCACCGGTGCTGCTAAGGCTGTAGGTCTGGTTCTTCCCGAGCTGCAGGGCAAGATGACCGGTATGAGCTTCCGCGTTCCCGCCAACGATGTATCCGTTGTTGACCTGACCGCTCAGCTGAAGACTCCCGCAACCTACGAAGAGATCTGTGATGCCATCGAAGAGGCTTCCGAGACCTATCTGAAGGGCATCATCGAGTACAACAACGATGAGATTGTATCCGGCGATATCCGCGGCAACTTCTGCACCTGCGTATTCGACGTGAAGGCAGGTATCCAGCTGGATGACAAGTTCGTAAAGCTGATCGCATGGTACGACAATGAGTGGGGTTACTCCAACCAGTGCATTTCCCTGGTTCAGTACGTTGCAAGACAGGATGCCAAGGCTGCTGCTAAGGCCGCTGCTGCTGAATAATCACCGACGAATTTCTCCCATTCGTCTAATCGAAAAACCGGCTCTGTTGATCAGAGCCGGTTTTTAATATTCGAATTCATAATATTCAAAAGCATTGATAACCGTGGTATCTCCGCGAACTGTCATCCGCGGGATCTTCACACCGTAATTGCGGTGAATATGCCCATGCAGGAAGTACCTGGGATGGAACTTCTCAAGAAGAGCTCCGAAGCACTCGAAGCCCATGTGTGTGGGCGTATCGAAGTCGTTCACATGGCGGGCCGGTGCATGCGTCACCAGCACATCGAAGCCGTGATGCAGCCAGATAGACGGCAGAAGCCTTCCAATCCGCCATGCCATCTTCCGCTCAGTGTACATATAAGGTCCCGGCCGATACTTATGGCAGCCGCCCAACCCAACGAATCTGACTCCACGATACTCATAGAGTCTGTCATCAATACAGATGCAGCCCTCCGGTTCATGCGCCACGTATGCTTCATCATGATTCCCATGCACATAGAGAAGCGGACAGTGGGCAAAGGTTACCAGGAATTCCAGATACTCTGCGTCCAGATCCCCGCAGGAGATGATCAGGTCATAGGGATCCAGCTTCCCCGGAGAATAGAAGTCGTAGAAGTTCTTTGACTCGATATCAGCAAGTACGAGGATCCGCATCAGGCTACTCCTCCTTCTTGGCAGCCTTTCCTACGCCGACTGCCTCTACGGTGGACTTGCCGACCTCCGTCAGTTCGTGATATTCCGGAATCGTACCGATGACATTCTCCATCAGGTCATCCATATTGATGATCTGATCCAGATTCAGGCGATGTCCTTCGCCATCGATGACGCCGCCATGCTGCATGCGAAGCGGTCCATAGAAGGGAACACATGTACCGGAACGAATACCATGCTTCAGGAATCTGGAAAGCTTCTTGGAACTCTCCGGGAGATTGTCAGTACACTCGACATCAATGACGCCCGCTGACATTCCCCAATAGTAATTCAAGGCTCTGGTACTCTCCTCATACCCTTCCTTCTCGGTCTTGTTCAGAATCTGCCGCAGGATCGTCTCATAGTATACAGCCCAACGCCAAATAGGAACCGCAAGCATCGTCTGTTCCCCATCCTTCACATGAGATAGGCCGAAGCAGCCATGCTTCCACACTGCAAGCTTCGCAGAGTCCTGCGCAGAGATCAGATGCACGCCCTGATCCTCCAGACGCTTCATCGCCGCAGAGGCACCGCCTACAGACGACCACTCGAGAACCACCTTCGCACGGGGGTTCACCATCTGAAGTCCCTGGGCAAATGCATTGATTCCCGCAATCTGCCCATAGATGGGATAGTCACAGATATATCCCACACGCCCGCTCTCCGTCAGCGTTCCGGCGATAGCTCCGATGATAAACTTCGCTTCATACATGCGGGCATAGTAGGTTCTCACATAGCGATGAGAGGTATTCAGAGAACAGTTCAGAATGGTGCACTCCGGATGGTCAACAGCCACGCGAAGGCTGACCGGCAGCATTCGCGGAGATGTTGTGAAGAGGATCTTGTTGCCATCGGCAATCGCCTGCTCCAAAACTGCCTGGAAGTCCTCCTCCATGGCGTTGAAGTAGGGTGTTGTCTCCAGGATATCGTCCATGACCATCTGTACTCTGCGCCGCCCCATCTCATGTCCCATCGTCCAGCCGGACTTCTCCGGGGTCTTGTCATAGAGGAAGGCTACCTTCTGCTTCTTCGGCTTGCTGCTGAGAACATTCAGCACTTCCTTGATCACAGGCGTCTTCTTATCCGCGTCCGGATCAAGCTTCACTTCGATCGTATCTTCCTGCTCCTGAAGAGTGATCTCTTCCCAGATCTTAGCAACGTCGCGCTTGATCTCACCGGCACTCAGTGTATAGAGACTGGGATATCCGTAGACACGGATATAGGCAAGCATCGCGTCTCCCACCGTCATCTCAAGCTTCCCACCGCCATTCGCCTCGAATGCCAGGCGGAAGTAGTGATAGGCAGTAGAGAAACGATTGCGGAAGTTCTCATCCCAGGCTTCCTTCGGGGACTTACCCAGACGGCTCTGCAGTTCCTGATAGGATCCCTTCTTAGAGAATTCAATATAATTGACCTTAGATACCTTATAGAAGTCCAGGAACTCCAGATAGAGTTCTGCTTCCTTTGTCGTGCGGTCCTCCGGCATCACGCGGATGACTTCCGCCCGCAGATTCACGGCACCAAAGAACTTCAGCACACTCGCCCGCTTATTGCCCCACATAGAAGCGGTTCATATACTCATAAACCTTGAGCGGATCCCGGATTCCTTCTCTTAGGTGTGCATCACAGAGCGCTGCCCACTTCGTACAGAATTCACTCTTACCTTCGATGATGGGCATGAAGTTGCGCGCAAAGGAGACAGCGCGCCCTCTGGTCTTCGTTCCCACCACGAATTCTGCCGGAATCTGAATCACGCCGACACTGACCCCTGACGCACTCAACTTGTCCGGTATGATCTCATCCAGCACCTGCAGATAAGGGTTGATTCCCTTGGACTCACAGGCCTTATATTCCTTCAGCCCCTTCTTCAGGGCTTCCTTATAATATTCTTCCGGCATATCGTCCGATACTCCTTATGTAAACATGGCCACAGCCATGTATCGATCTTTGATTGGTTGATATGGGACTCATTATATCCGCTTTTTTCTGCCGCCGCAATATCATATTCTAACCATTCACTATGATTCAATGACAGAGATTGACATGTTTTTCCAAAAAAATTAAACTTAACTTATTCATCTGATACATGAAAGATTGAGGTACATTCATGAACAAGTCGATACAAGAACTCTCCGATCAGCTGACTACAGAAGTATCTAAGATCATCTTCGGCAAGGAAGACCGCATCCGCCTGATCATCATGGCACTTCTCTCCCAGGGACATGTTCTCCTGGAGGATCTGCCGGGTGTCGGCAAGACCACACTGGTCCGCACTCTCTCGATTGCCTCGGGCTGTGACTCCCGCCGCATCCAGTTTGTTCCCGACCTCCTGCCTTCAGACATCACCGGCATGAATATCTATGACCGGAATACCGGGGAATTCCGTCACATGCCGGGGCCCGTCTTTACCAACCTTCTGCTTGCAGATGAGATCAACCGCGCCGTTCCCCGCACACAGTCTGCCCTTCTTGAAGCAATGGAGGAACGGCAGGTCACTCTGGACGGTGAGACCCGCGCTCTGAAGAAGCCCTTCGTGGTTATGGCAACTCAGAATCCCGTGGAATCCGAGAGCACCTTTCCTCTGCCTGTCGCCCAGATGGACCGCTTCCTGATTCGGCTATCTATGGGCTATCCTTCCCCGGAGGAAGAGCGCAATATGCTCTTCGCCCTCGGCGGCTCCATGCCTTACGGCCAGGTGAAAGCTGTCACTTCCCCGGAAGAGCTGGTGGAAGCTCAGCATACCGCCTATGAGACCCTGATGTCTCCCCTCGTCGCCGACTATCTGATTGCACTGGTCACGGCAACCAGAAATCATACCGAGCTTCGCATGGGAGCCAGCCCTCGTGCTTCCCGCGCCCTCTTCCGCGCCTCGAAGACCTGGGCCGCCATGAAGGGACGTGCCTTCGTAACTCCGGATGATATCCGGGAACTCGCAGTTCCTGTCCTGGCACACCGTCTGCTCCTGACGAATCAGGCCCGCCTGACCGGAGCCACTCAGACTTCCATTCTGGAACAGATTCTTCAGACGATCCCCGTACCCCCAACCAACGGGGAAGAATTCCACAGATCCTGATTCAGGTCAGGAAGCGGAGCACACTATGATCCATTTATTCAAGAGCGCCCTCTCATCATCGGAAGACACTACCAGTCCTCTGGTCTCTCCGGCAGCAATCCTCTTCTGGGGATCCTGCTTCCTTATTGCCCTCTGGCTGTCACAGAATATCGCAGCCGCCCTCTTTCTGACCCTGTGCCTTGCGGCACTCCTTGCTCAGTTGTGGGCTGCCTTCGCGATTCGCAGGGTATCCCTATGTATCCAATGCAGCAGGAACCGCCTCTTCCCCGGACAGAATACGACACTATCCTACCATATCACCAATGCCAAACTGCTTCCCCTTCCCTGGATGGAACTCCTTCAGAACGGGCCAGAGAAGGATTGTCTTCTTCCGATGCAGGAGATGGAGCGCATCCACGAGCCGGGAACTCCGGAAGACGATCCGCTGTCCATCCGCACCCGCTTCTCTATGGTAGAAGGTTACCGGGAGATCACACTATCCGTCACTTACGAGGCACACCACCGTGGTCTCTACCATATCCACCACCTGCGAGCACTTACGGGAGATGGGCTGGGTCTGGTACAGCGAAGTGCCATTCTTCCCGCAGGACAGATCCCATCCATTGCCATCTATCCGGCCATCGTCGATGTAGATCTCTCCCCCTTTCTTCGGACACAGTGGGATACCACGGCTTCTCAGGTTGGATGGATGGAGGATCAGACGATTCTCCGCGGGAATCGCGAATATCAGCCCGGAGACTCCTGGCGCGCAATCAACTGGCGCATGGCCGCCAGAGAGCAGGGGCTTCCCATCAATCTCTATCAGACAATCAGTCCCTTCCGTATTCACTTCATTCTGGACGGTGAATCCTTCGCCAGACACGAGGAAGACCTGGAAGAGATGCTGTCGATTCTGGCATCGCTTCTGCTCTCGCTTTCTCTGCGCAGCATCGAACTGTCTGCCTCGATCTCACAGTCAGAGCATTTCCCGGCAATCACCCTATCGCCGGAAGCTTCCGGTGATGTCTCAGAGATTCTCTACTATCTGGCAGGCTTTCAGCCGCTTGCAAAGCCGGACGACTCTCGGGAATATGTGAATGGTACACCGGTTCTGCTGCCCTCCCTCTTCCCGGAACGTGTGATTCCGGACCATGGTTCCTGCTGGCTGATCACTCGCACGGGAAGCCGACTGCCTGAAGCTCTGATCTCCCGCATGAACCCAGCCGGAAGCCACATCCTCTGTATGGAGCAGGAAGAGATTCCCGCTGCCATCGGCTGGAGAGCGATCAACCTGAGACAATTGCGCACCTGACCTCTGCCACCTTGGATCTATACAGATCCTTCTTTATTATATATGTCATCTACACATCCCTATCTCAGAGACCTGGCGTCTCTCACTGCGAATTCTGCCTCCCTGTATCTGATCTCCGTGATCCTTCATCAGGGAAGCCTCCCTCATAGCGGCATAGTGAACTACCTGATCTGGTATACTGTCATTCTGCTGACTTACCTTGCTATGGCCATCGGACTCTATCTGCGCCCGGAAGGACACAGTATCCCTATCCTGGCTGCCCTCTCCATGGCGCTCCTGATCCCCGGCACCTGTCTCCTCGGTGACACCCCTGCCTCTCTTCTTGACTGGATGGGCACATTCTTCCTCTGGGGAATCGTGCTTTACCGGCTCTGTGATCATCTGGCTCAGGAAGCAGCTCCGGAATCCCGACTGCTCGACTTCGAGACCTGCGTTCTGTCTCTGATCGTAGGTGTTCTCCTCTTCTCCGGTGGAGCTCTCGAACTGCTGTCGCTCCTTCCGCCTGCGTTCGGATGTCTGGCTTCCGGAATCGGTCTGGTGCTGCAGAGATCCGGCGCTGACGGTCATGCTCTCCGTCAATCTCTGATTACGATCCTGCTGCCGGCCGTTCTACTTGGCATCACCGTCAGCCTCTTTCTCTTGATTGCTGCCCCTGTCTCTGCCGGTCTGCAGACTATAGTATCTGCTCTTCGGCATCTCATGATGGCTCTGCTTCGAGCCATCTACCACATCCTCTACTTGCTGATGTCCCTCTTCCCTGCTGCCCGGGAATCCGCCATCCTGTCGGAGATGGAACAAACATCTGCAAGTCTTGATGCCGGATCAACCACTATGATCACTGCAGAGGCGGCACTTTCTCCCTTCCTGTTTGTCATCCTTGCCGCAGGCATCTTCTTGATCCTTACGATGACGCGAAGGCAGGCGAAGAGGAAGACTGCGTCGAAGAGTAGGAAGCGCGCGCTCCCCTTCTCTCTCCTGTCCGCTCTATGGCAGAGAATCTCTGACCTACTGCAGGACGTTCGCTTTCTGACATTCTACCTGACCCACAGGAATACGGTCTCCGGACTCTTCTGCTGGATCGAACATCGAATGCGGAGACTGCACCTGCCGCGCAGACCGCAGGAGAGTCCCCGCGCATTCCTTACGCGCTGCGCGGAGCACTGCCCGGAGAGCCGCAGGATACTGATTCCCTTACTCCCTGTCTTCGATCGCAGCTACTACGATCCCCAGAGTTCAGAGGAACTCCTCTCCCCGGAAGAGATCCGGCAGACCCGCAGGCAGTTGACTTTTTTATTAAAAAAGCTATGATTATATTGTTGTGTTAGATATATCTTATCGCACAGCACTTAGAACGTCTCTCCTGCGGAAGCCTTCCGAAGAAGGGACGTATCAGAACATAAGGAGACGCCTACTATGGAAAGAAGAAATGCATGGCTGTCCTACACTCCCGAGGACAGAAAGGCCATGAATGAATTATGTGAAGACTATAAGGACTTTCTGGATCATGGCAAGACAGAGCGAGAGTGTGTAACTCAAGCCATCTCTCAGGCTGAGGCTGCAGGCTATCGCAATCTGGAAGAGATCATCGAGAATAATGAGACACTGGCTCCCGGCGACAAGGTCTATGCTGTATGCATGGGCAAGACGATTGCAATGTTCCATATCGGAACGGAACCTATGGAGAAGGGCATGAATATCCTGGGTGCCCACATCGACTCCCCCCGTCTGGATCTTAAGCAGAATCCCCTGTTCGAGGATACAGAACAGGTACTGCTCGACACCCATTATTACGGCGGCATCAAGAAGTATCAGTGGGTGACCATTCCGCTGGCCCTGCATGGCGTGATTGCGAAGAAGGACGGCTCTGTCGTGAATGTCAGCATCGGTGATGCCGATACCGATCCTGTCTTCTACATCTCTGACATTCTGCCTCATCTGGGTGCTGATCAGATGAGCAAGAAGGGCAGCGAGATCATCCCCGGTGAGAATCTGGATCTGCTGGTTGGCAATATGCCTCTGGCAGACAGGGAGAAGGAAGCCTGCAAGGCGAATATCCTGAATATCCTCGCAGAGACCTACGATATCGAAGAGGAGGACTTCCTCTCCGCAGAACTCGAAGTCGTTCCTGCAGGCAAGGCCAGAGATGTTGGATTCGACCGCAGTATGATCGCAGCCTATGGTCAGGACGACCGCATCTGCGCCTACACTTCTCTGGCTGCCCAGTTAGTCATGGAAGCCCCTCAGAAGACCGCTGTATGCCTTCTGGTCGATAAGGAAGAGATCGGAAGCATGGGAGCTACCGGCATGCAGTCCCGCTTCTTCGAGAATACCGTGGCTGAGATTCTGAATGCGCTGGGACAGTACTCCGGTATTGCCGTGCGCCGTGCCCTCTCCCGTTCCCGCATGCTCTCCTCTGATGTCAGCGCAGCCTATGATCCAAACTTCGGATCCGCCTTCGAGAAGAAGAACTCTGCCTACCTTGGACATGGTCTGGTCTTCAACAAGTATACCGGTGCCCGCGGCAAGTCCGGATCCAACGATGCCTCTGCAGAATATGTAGCAGAGGTCCGAAAGGTCATGGACGATGCCTCCGTAGCATGGCAGACCGCAGAACTCGGCAAGGTCGATCAGGGCGGCGGCGGAACGATTGCCTACATCTCCGCCAACTATGGAATGAAGGTCATCGACAGCGGTATGGCACTGCTCAGCATGCACGCTCCTTACGAAGTATCCAGCAAGGCTGATGTCTACGAAGGATATAAGGGCTATATCGCATTCCTGAAGAATGCATAATCCTCTAAGATATCAATAAGGCAGAGATCTTTCTGATCTCTGCCTTATTTCTCTTATTCCTTTGTCTTCACCGCGGAGACGTCACTCCACTTGGAGTAATAATTCTTGTCACCGATCTTCTTGTAAGAACGGACGCGGAGATAATACTTCTTATTCTTATGTCCGGTCTCGATACTGATCTCTGTTGTTGAGTACTTGCTTACCTTCAGGGTCGCGGCATTGCTCATATCTTCATGAAGAGAATACTGAATAATATATCCGGACGCCTTCTTATTCTTCGTCCATGAGATATCGATGATCCCCGTCTTGTGTCCGATCAGCGTCAGGATCTCCTGCTTCGGCATATAGTAGTAAGATCTTCCGTTCTTATCATAATTACTATAGCATCGCTCACCGCTCACAGAGGAGAAGGCTCTCACAGTATAGGTATAGTACTCTCCATTCGCAGCCTCCTTGTCAATAAAGCTTCGCTTGGATTCATCAACATCAGCAAGTGCAATCCAATTGCTGTCGGCCGTTGTGCGATAGATTCTGTAGAACTCTGCTCCGGCAACGCCCTCCCACTTAATCTTGAAGTATCCGTCCTTGGTGAGTGTCATATCCTGAAGAACCGGCGTTGTCAGACGGGTGATACCAATACCATCGAGATCGTAACTGTAATTCGAAGTGTCCTTTCCCTCGGCCCGCACAGTATAGAAGTAGCTGACACCTTCCTCTGCCGTCTTATCAGTATAGGATGTGCAATCGGCATCCAGTGCCTTAAGCTTACAGCCCTTCCAGCTGCTGCTCGCAGCTTCCCTTCGATAAACGATATATTCCGCTGCTCCGACCACCTCGCTCCAGGTCAGTTTGACGCCCTTGTCCGTGTTGCTGATTGCAGTCAGTTCCGCCGTTCCCAGACGAATCGTGAACTTTGCCGACAGCGTACTGCAGTAGTCACCACAGCCCGTCGCAGTCACTGTAGCAGTTCCCATCTTCGTGTTGTTCGTATAAGTCAGGGTATAGTCGGTCCCCTTCTTCAGCGTCACATTGCCGTCAGTAATCGTCACCTTGGGCTTGATCTTGGATCCGGTATAATCATAGGTATCCTGTGCCAGGATCAATTGAAAATTCCGGAGAGAAGTCCTGTTCTCCAGTTCATCCACGCGGCTATAGTAGGAATCTCTCGCCAGTTCGCCCCGGGAATCCGGAGCCGTCGAACTGCTCGGACGCTCATAGTAAGCACACCAGACGAAGCCCGCATTGTAGGCACCCTCTGTACTGTCCGACACCGGATAATCCAGGTCTGTTGTCTTGGAATGGTAGACCTCCTGGCCGGTCATGTACTTATAGGTATTGGGGCCGAAGCAATTCAGACTCTTATCGGTGAGCTCGGCCTTCAGATAATTCAACTGTCCCTCCAGGGTCGTATAATCATACCCATTCTCTGCGCACCAGTTCACCAGATGCGTATAGTTCTCACTGTCGGAATTGTCTGTCCACTGAAGAATTCCGTAACTATAATAGGTACTCCCGGATGCCACACAGGTAGGATCGAATCTGGACTCCCTGTAGGCATTCGCCAGAACACCGCAGGCTGCCGCCGGACTGAAGTCCAGTTCGTCCCGAAGGAAGTGATAGATATACATCATATTCTCTTCCTCGGTATCAGCCCTTGCAATAAAAGGAACAGACACGAGAACAACAGCCGCCATCAGAAGAGGCAGCAACAGCTTCGGCAGAATCTTGTGAATGGGGTGCTTCATACTTATTACCTCATTATTACAGAATTATTACAATCTTTCTTATTCTACCACTACATAATATTGCTGTCCAGCGAATTATCTCATGCCTTGCCCACTTACAGGTCGAATACCTGCTTGATGCTGTCATAGTGCAGGAAGATTCCCTGCGCTGCCAGTTCCTCGATTTCTTCCTTCGCCGCCAGGCGGAATCCCAATGTCTCCGATTCCTGGGGATGCACCTCTTCCTCTGCGAAGTCCATCACAAAGCGGTAGATATCCACGAAGTAATTGTCGCCTTCCTCCGGATTCACCCGGCGATAGCTGAACTGATATCCTCCCTCTGCCTGACTGCAATCCAGCCCCGTCTCCTCTCGCACTTCGCGGAGAACTGCCTCCAGGGAATCTTCACCGGCCTGCACCCCACCGCCGGAGACTTCCCACCAGCCCGGAGCCCAGGACTTCGTCAGGACGCGCTGCGTAATCAGGAAGCGTCCATCCGGTCGGCAGACCACACCGAGAACCGTCAGATGATAATCTCCCTCCTTCATATGGAAGTCGTTCCGCTGCATCGTTCTTCCGGTCGGCTGCTTATTCTCATCATAGATATCCCAGTATTCCATTGCATCATTCCTCGTCTTCTATCATAGATCTATGTGCAGACTCCCTGCACAACCATGCTTTATTATAGCAGATTACAGAAAAAAAGAAACCGATCTGCAGTGGATCGTCATATATCTCACTGCAGATCGGCTATTCGTCCTGTCGTCAGCCATAAGGCTGATGGTAGTACATTTATATCAGCAGAGTATGATTCCTGTGATTCACATCACATCCTTCTTCTCCCTGCTGCGATATCTCTGAGAACTATCAAACAGCTCCTTTTTCTGTTCCAGGCAGCCGGGCTCTAATCTATGAGCCGCTTAACTCCCCTATATTCTGTCTTCCGTATGACCAATCAGACAAACCGCCCCGGCCATGGATCCTCCATTGACCGTATAGTTCAAAGAGTTATCTTTCTCTTCTCTTGCTCATAAGCACGCAGACACATTGCAGACAACTCCGCCCGCGTCCCCGAATCCAAAGGATGAACTATATCTCTGGATCGCCCATCGGAACAGTGTCTGCTTGGCATCGCCACGAAGATTCCATGATCTCCTTCGATGACAGCGATGTCATGAATGGCCAGACACTCCTCCAGAATCAAGGTAATATAGGCCTTCACCTTGTGATATGGGGAAGGGTTCATACGTACATCTATTCTTGAAATATTCATCGTTCCTCCTGTCTGTGAGCATACAAACATGAGAACGTGTTCTGCCGCACCGCAGTACGGACATAGAATAAGTCCCACCAAAGGACGACAGTCATGCCGTCCCCTGACGGGACTTCTCTGACGTCCGGGAAATTCAGAGGATTACCCGAACGAGAAACACTCTGAATATTACTTTACAACCAGGATCTTATCCGGGGTTCCCTTATATACGGTTCCCTCAGGAATATTCACCTTCGTCTCAACGATGCAGTTCTCCAGAACAACATTGTCACTGATGTATGCATCCGCTAATACGATACTGTTCTTAATGGTCGTGTTCTTGCCAACGAATACCTTCTTGAAGAGAATAGAATTCTCAACGGTACCATTGGTAATAACACCATTCGCAATCAGACTGTTAGCAACCTTAGCACCGGGATTGTACTTCGCAGGTGCATAGTCATCTACCTTGGTCTGAACTGCAGGATACTCAAAGAAGAAGTGCTTACGAACATCGGGCTTCAGGAATTCCATGTTAGTATCATAGTATGCCTGAACAGTGTTGATGTTCGCCCAGAAGCTATCCAGCTTATAGGTCATGATCTTCTTCGCGTTCTTCTGACGAATAATAACGTCACGAACGAAATCCGTCCAATCCTCTTCCAGACACTGCTCCATCAGAGCAATCAGAAGACGACGGCGAATTACATATACACCACAGTTGATGGTAGTATATGCAGACTTCACGGGCTTCTCTTCCCAGTTCACCAGCTGACCATTCTCATCGGTCTCCAGAACACCATAACGGCTTACATCGGAACCTGCAGGGAGTTCCTTGCATACAACGGTAATGTCAGCATCCTGCTGGCTGTGGTAGCGGATGACATCCGTGTAGTCCATCTTATAGATGCCATCACCGGATGCGATTACTACATAGGGCTCATGGCGCTCCTTCAGGAAGTCCAGGTTCTGTGCAATAGCATCTGCCGTACCGCGGTACCACTCCTTGTGGTCAGCAGTGATGGTAGGGTTGAACAGATACAGACCACCGTTCTTTCTGCCGAAGTCCCACCACTTGGAAGAATTCAGATGCTCGTTCAGAGAACGAGAACTATACTGGGTAACGATAGCTACCGTTCCGATTCCGGAATGGCTCATATTGCTCAGGGCAAAGTCAACAGCACGGAAGCTGCCTGCCATGGGCATAGCTGCCATAGCACGCTTGGCGGTCAGTTCCTTCATCTTTCTGCTGTTGCCGCCGGCCAGAATAATACCAATTGCTTTCATGCGATCAACCCTCCTTCACAATATATCCGCCATCTTCCAATGCACCATTCGGATAGTCCTCCGCCGTGGTAACACCAACGATAGCAGTATTCAAACCGATCTTAACATTAGCGGGAATTACGGAATTCTCTGCGATGGTAACAAGATCGCTGTTGTAAACGCGGGTATCCAGCTTGCTCACTGCAAACTGACCTTCGCCCAGTACGCAGTTGTCGCCAACGACAACATTCTCAGCAATGATAGCCTTCTTGATCTTAACATTCTTGCCGATCGTGCTGCCTTCCATGATAATACAGTCAGTAACCTCACTGCCTTCACCGATGGTAACATTCGCACCAATAACAGAATGATTCACAGTACCATAGATCTCAGAACCGCCGCCGATGATGGAGCGCTCTGCGCTTGCACCGGGTGCCATGTACTGAGGGAACAGAGTATTCGTCTGAGTATAGATCTTCCAGTAATCCTCATACAGGTTGAATACGGGAACCAGATCTACCAGCTCCATATTCGCCTCCCAGTAAGAGCTCAGAGTTCCTACATCCTTCCAATATCCGGTGAACTCATAGGTGAACAATCTCATCTCCTTCTCGAAGCAATAAGGAATGACATGCTTACCGAAGTCACACTCGGGAACGTCCTTCAGAGCCAGCAGAGCATCGCGAAGAACAGGCCAGTTAAAGATATAGATACCCATAGATGCCAGATTGCTCTTGGGCTGCTTCGGCTTCTCCTGGAATTCAGTGATACGACCATCCTCATCGGTAACAACAATACCAAAACGGCTGGCCTCCTCCATAGGTACAGGCATGCTGGCAATCGTCAGGGCAGCATTGTTCTTCTTATGATGCTCCAACATCTCCTCATAATCCATCTTGTAGATATGGTCACCGGACAGGATCAGTACATACTCAGGATTGTACTGCTCCATGAAATCAAGATTCTGATAGATTGCGTTCGCAGTGCCGGAATACCAGGCAGCTTCCGATGCCTTCTCATAAGGGGACAGAATAGAAACGCCGCCGTTTCTCTTATCCAGATCCCACGGAATACCAATACCGATATGGGAATTCAGTCTCTGAGGACGATACTGAGTAAGAACGCCAACCGTGTCAACACCGGAGTTAACGCAATTGCTGAGAGGGAAATCGATAATACGATACTTTCCTCCGAAAGATACTGCAGGCTTAGCAACCTTGGATGTCAGAACACCAAGACGGCTTCCCTGACCACCCGCCAAAAGCATGGCGACCATTTTTTTCTTAATCACACAACCACCTCTCTCTTCCTTCTTCCGGCAAGATCATGCAGCATGCTTCTCCCCTGCAGCCGCATAAACAGGAATCATCTGCACAGTATTCTTACTGCCGATAATTGTCATATTTTTATGCCGAAATCAGTAAGATAAATAATTATGTTACAATTATATCATACTCACTAGTAAAAGAAAAGATGCTTTTGAGGTTTTGTTGCAACAATTCAGAAAATAAACTATAATATCACCAGTTTGAAACACAAGGGAAAGGAGACAGGAGAGCATGCGCTTTTTACACACTGCAGATATTCACCTGGGTGCGGTTCCCGACCGAGGCATGCCCTGGTCCGAGGAGCGATCTCAGGCCATCTGGAATACCTTTCGAAAGCTGATCGAGATTGCCGCAGCGGAAGACGCAGACCTGTTCCTGATTGCCGGTGATCTCTTTCACAGACAGCCGCTGGAGGAGGAATGCCGCCGGGTTGACGATCTGTTTGCTCTGATTCCACAGACGCATATCGTCATCATTGCCGGCAATCACGACTATATTACGGACACCTCCCTCTTTCTCCACTATCCCTGGAGTTCTCATGTGCATATACTCTCCTCAGAGAAGATGAGTTCTGTCTTTCTCCCGGAATTGAACACCGAAGTTCATGGTCTCAGCTATCATTCGCCGGAGATTACCGAGTATCTGTATGATGATATCCGCCTTCCCAAGGATGATCGCCGCCATATCCTTCTGGCGCACGGCGGTGACCGAAGGCATATCCCCATTCACCTGAATGCACTTACCGATGCCGGCTTCGATTATATTGCTCTTGGACACCAGCATCAGCCGCGCCTCGCCAAGACAGCGCCCCTTGCTTACTGCGGCTCTCCGGAACCCACGGACCGCGAAGATATGGGAACTCGCGGTTATATTCTGGGAACACTGAGCGATCAGGGCTGTGCCTTCCGCTGGTATCCCTGCGCATCGGCTCAGTATACATCCTTGCCACTGACGGTGACCCCCGATATGTCCGAAAGCGAATTGCTTGAACAGCTGCAGCACGAGATTTCTGCCGATTCCCGTTCTATCTTCCGCATCATTCTGAATGGTTATCGGTCTCCGGGACTTGAAGTTCCCAGAGATGCCATACTTCAGCTTGGACGAGTCGTTGATCTCAGCGATCACACGATTCCCATCTATGACTTCGATGCCATTCGCAGAGAACATGCCCATGATCTGATTGCAAGATTTATTGATTCTTTCTCTCCTATCGATCCGAACCGGCGCGAATATCAGGCGCTCTGCTATGGACTTAAAGCTCTGATGCAAGCAGGAAATGAGGAGAATCTTCCTATTAAAAAGGAGATACAACATTGAAATACAATCGAATTCATATAAACCAGTTTGGCGCACTGCAGAATCGTACGCTGGACTTTAACGATGGCATCAATGTAATCTATAGTCCAAGTGCCGACGATGGACTGACGATTCGCGCCTTCCTTCAGGCGATGCAGTTCGGCTTGGATCCCATCCCCGGAAGCAAGGATACGGATCACCTGTACGACAGATTCTACCCCGGAGAAGGGAAGAGCACATACGGAGGGGTATTGGAATTCACACAGCAAGACCATGTCTTCTCCATGTTTCGCAACTTCCGAAGAGATCCCCGGGGTATGACGCTTATGGACGAGACGCTCGGAAGTCATCGTCCCCTCAGCGAGGAAGCCTATCAGGACCTGATTCACCATATGACTCTGCCGCTCTATCGTGACACCATTGCCGTTCCACCCATAGCAGCAGATGCCGTTCCCACAGCCGAGGCCGTGGAGACCTACATCAACAACCTGAAGTCTACCGGCTCTGCAGCCATCGATATTGCTCAGGTAAAGGCCCGGTTGGAAGCGGAAGTTCAACGCAAGGAAGCAGAGCTCTCCCCGGGCTCAGAACAGCAATATCTGGATCTCAAGCAGCAGACGAAGAATCTGGAAGAGAAGCTCGCAGTGCTGCCGGATGCCTCCGATCTTCCGGAGATCAGCAGAAAGAAAGTCCTGCTTCGCGATGATATGGCTCAGACCAAGGCACGTCTCTCCGAGGTTCGGCTACAGTACCGGACACATGAGACTATCCTGAAGGAGCATTCCCGCTATGCGGAAGGAACGCTGAAGGAAGCTGAGGATCGGTGTCAGCGGCTGATCTCCCGCAGAGAGAAGCTCCTGAAGCGCTATCCCGAACCTTCTTCCAGCCTGCTTAGCCGCCTGTCTCCTCTCCTTACGGTTCTGCTTGCCCTGCTCTTCCTTGCAAGCCTGATCTTCGGCTTAACACAGCTTGCCGGCGGCAACATAGGTTCAGCAGTTCCTTCCTTCCTGATTGCTGCCGTCTCCCTGTTCCTGCTGCCCCGCATGATACAGCGTTGGCGTGCTCAGATGGCCTTCCGCTATGTAGACCGTTCATTGAAGCATCTCTACCACGAGATCTGGACAGACGCCCCGGAATACGTAACTCCGGAGAATCTGAAGGACTTCATGGATACCATGACGTCACTTCGCAATCACAGGCGTCAGCTTTCTCAGTGCAGAAAGCTGATGGAGACCCTGAATCAGCAGTTAACAGATCAGAAGAACCAGTTGGACAGCATCCAGAAGATTCTGGATGCCAAGCGCGAGAACCTGGCAGATAAGCAGACCCTGCAGAATGAGATCTGCAGGTGCGAGGCGGATATGGAAGCTCTGATTCCCACATTGAAGAGAAATCAGGAGATTCAAGAAGAACTGCAATCTCTGAATGAATCGCTTCAGACGATCAGTGAACTTGCCGCGGATGCCTTCCTGGCCTTCCGACAGTTTATGGAGAAGAATGCTTCCCAGATCATCAACGAGATTTCTTCCGGACGATGTCATTCCCTGAAGTTCTGTGAGAATAACTCCGTCACACTGCAGGTGAACGGACAGGAACTTCCACTCTCACAATTGGATGGCGGAACTCTGGATCAGATCTGCCTCGCTATTCGAATCGCATGCATCCGCTTCTTCTGGCCGGAAGATCACATCCCTATCTTCCTGGAAGATGCCTTCTGTCATTCTGATCGTGCAAGACAGCGGGAAGCATACCTCTGGCTGACATCTGCCTATACCGGCCAGGTCTTCCTCTTCACCCTTACCGAACGTGAAACCGATGTCCTGAAGGCACTGGGAATCTCCTTCACCGACATAGCCATCTAATCTGCCTGCCAAAAATCAGTCATTAAAAAACCGTCCTCACCCACATGGGTTCGGACGGTTTCTTTTGTCTATACACTATCTTCCCGAATAGAATTCCGCAATTACATTCCACACGGAGCTGCATTCCATGCCCTGCTTCCAGCAGGCAATACCTGCCAGCTGATAACTATCGAGCATCTCCAATCTGGCTTCCATGGATGCGTCATCCTCCATCCAGAGCTGATAAGTGCAGCTGCCTTCCTCAATCCTGACATAATTCTGCCCCAGTTCTGCATCCCAGACTGCTGATCCATTGTGTTCTGCCACGAAGGAAGCGGCACCATCCATGCCGATGGCTTCCGACTCCATCGTCGGTGTCTCCTTCCATAATCTGGTATAGAAGGGTACACCATTGATCAGCTTCTCTGCCGGGACCTCCTGCAGAGTTCCCGCCACAGCATCCTGAACATAAGGAAGTGACGCAGTCGAACCGGCTTCCGAGCCTGCATAGTGCTCATCGTAGTTCATCATGATAACATAATCAGCTACGATTCCCTGCTCACGCCTGTTATAGTAAGAGGTCCATGCAGAGTATGCCGGATCATCTACAGACAAAACCAGACCGCGCTGCCGACACTCTACCGAAAGTTCACGGATCAGCTGAATATAGCCGTCTGCAGCATCCCCCGGGATATTCTCCAGATCCACATTCAGACCATCAGCACCGGAATCTTCCAACGCAGCCATCACAGAACTGACAAGATAGGAACGATTCTCTGTAGAATTCAACAGGGCCACCATATCTACATCCGGATTATTCACATTCTCGAGCACCGGCCATACATCCAGTGAATTCTGATGGGCAAGTGCCGTATACTCTGCAGACGCATTGCTGGTGATCGTTCCATCTGCCGCTGTGATAGAGAACCAGGTGGGAGCCACCGTAGTTACACTCTTCATTGCATCCTCAGAGGACAGCAAGGTCTTCAACTGCGAGATCGCACTGTTGAACAAAGACTGCTGCCATACCAGACAGATCTCATAATCCACAGATATGTTCGTGTACTCCGGAACTACGGACGTGTGCTCTGTCACTGTGGTCTGTGATTCTTCCAGTGTACTGTTCTGAAGGTAACCGGTCCAGCCATCCGATGTCTGCACCTGCGTCCAGTTGTCCATGACTTCCAAGATCGTTACCGTATCACCACTCACCACCGATGTCACGATCGGGCTCTTAATTCCACCCTTCACACGAACTGCCGTATCACTCTTGACAAGAGCGGTCTGCTCCTCTCCCCATGCAGTAGTCAGAACAATGTGTTCCGGCTCTGTAAATACCTCTGCTTCCACATCTGCATTCGCAGTCACATAGGTCAGGGAGATATAGACCTGACCATCCTGCTCCAGAAAAACAGAACATCCATCATACTGTGTATCTGCATCGGAGGTTACCGTCTCAAGCGGCATCGTATACAACAATTCATGATTCTGTGAATCCCAGTAGAATCCGGCATTCAGTTCATCACGGACGATCGTATAGGGGATGTAAGCGCTTCCCTGATTCCATACCGCCTTGCTCTCCGACCAGACATGGTCAATCAGCATCGGTGCATAGCCATCTTCGACACCGTAAACTTCGCTGAGATCCGCTGTCTCTGTTGTCGGCATGATCCGGCGAACCACCTCTCCACCAACAAAAATGCCGGCAATCAACAAAATCAAAATCAGGACTACAAGAAATACGGGGAATCTTTTTTTACGTCTTCCATGCTTCGATCGCGCCCTGGAATTACGTCCATAGGTTCGTCTCTGCTCAGACTCTGCGTTAGTTGAAGTTCTGCTCATAACTGCCTCCTTGATAACCGTCATTATATCATAGGCAGTTCTCTTTTTCAACGCAGCCCGGTCTGCTCTTTCATCTTCCGAATCTTCCTCTGACAGAAAGGGCTGTCAGATTCCGGCTGATCCGAATCTCCAATCAGATCCAGATGAATCTCTCTGACTTTTAAACCTGAGGAATCCGGAATGAAATCGAACATATAGCAGGATTCTCTGTACCCGCAGATATCAGCTATGGCAGCAGCCGACATATATCTGCCCTCCAGGACCAGCGGAATCCCCGCTTGTTCATAGCACCGCAGGCTGAGGAATAATGGAGAAAATGAATCGTGACATATCATATCTCTCTTTTTATTTCTTAAAGCCATGATCGTTCGTCAAACCTCTTATCTTCCGGACATAAAGGAACTTCGTCTCCTTCCTTGCCATATCTTACAAATGCATCGCATGACCTCAACCGTCTCTTGTCTCATCGTTCGCTATTTATAAAATACAGCCGACAGATTCCCCGTAATCCGCAGAGTTCTGAAGGAGTACATCTATAGAATACATCGTTTTTCTATAATTGTCATGCAACAAATTGCTACAATTTGCGGCAAACTTGCAACACACGAATGACAAACACGCTCTTTACATTCACTATTGTCTTGATGTATACTACACAACATGAATAGATTGGCTCTTCCTTGTAATTTCGAGCTGACAGAATCACTGATACTCTGACAACCTTCGTATGCTAACCGAGGTAAATATGAAGATAGAAAAAATATCCGACAAACAAATTCGCTGCACTCTGAATCACAGCGATCTTCATTCTCGCCAGATCTCGCTTCCCGAACTGGCTTATGGCAGTGAAAAAGCGCGCAGTCTCTTCCATGAGATGCTTCAGCTTGCGAATGAGGAGGTCGGCTTCATCACCGACAATTCCCCGCTCATGATTGAGGCCGTTCCGCTCTCCAGCGATGGCATTCTCCTGATCATCACGAAGGTGGATGATCCGGACGAGCTGGACACCCGCTTCTCTCACTTTGCTCCCGGCATGGATATGCTCCCGGAAGAGAACATGGATAAGATTCCTGAATTCGCAGGTTCTGCAGGTGAAGTTCTGGAATCATTGAAGAATATGCTGCAGGACGCCCTGGAATCTTCCGCAGAATCAGAGAGTATTGCTGTCTCTGAAGACATCGCTCCTACGGATGCCAGTGATCTAAAGACCTCCATCTCTTCGGATGACCATGAGAAGTCTTCGGAAGCAGCGTCTCAGACGTCCCGGGATATTGCCGCGATCATTGCCTTCTCTACCATGGATGATGTTCTCCGCGCAGCACGCGTCATGAAGGGAATCTATCACGGACAGAATACCCTGTATAAGTGCAGAAGTGAACGCAGCTATCATCTGATTCTGCATAAGTCCTCCCATTCCCCGGAAGAATTCAATAAGATCTGCAATATTATTACAGAGTACGGAGAACGCCGCCTAAGCCGCACAGGTACAGAATCTTACTATCGCGAGCATATGGAAGTTCTGCTTGCTGAGGATGCACTCCAACAGATGGGACGAATGATTACTAAGTAAAAAAGAGACCTGACAAACGTCAGGTCTCTTTTTTAAAAGCTTTCTTGTGAATAGTAAATTACTCAGCAGAGATAGCGCCGTTAGGGCAGGTTGCTTCGCAAGTACCGCAATCCAGGCAAGCATCTGCATCGATTACATACTTGTCATCGCCTTCAGAGATAGCTTCTGCAGGGCACTCAGCTGCGCAAGCACCACACATGATGCAATCATCGCTAATTACATATGCCATTGTTCGTTCCTCCTATAAGAATAAGATTGAAATAAGATGTATATGTATTGTAATACACGAACATTTGAAATTCAAGTGTTACTCGGTAAATTTTTCTCAAAAACGTGAAAATTCGCAGTTATATGCAACTAATTGTCAGTTCATGTTCCTAACTGTCAGAATATTTTAGATATAATTTTTTTATCATCAGTTGCATTCTATGGCATTTTCATATATAATTCTGATTGTTTGACAATAGCATATACATATTCCATGATAAAGGAGGATCATACCTATGGAGAAGATCACGAAAGAGATGCTGATCGGCGAGATCATGAACTACGACTACGAGAATGATACCAACATCGTTGGCATTCTTCTGGGTGCCGGTATGCACTGCATCGGCTGTCATGTTGCTCCCACGGAGTCTCTGGAAGAAGCATGTATGGTTCATGGTATCGACTCTGATCTCCTGGTAGCAGCTATCAATGAGTATCTGGGTGCAGTAGAAGAATCTATGGCTTAAACATGTCAATTGTACGATAAGGACCCCGATGTGAGAGCATCGGGGTCCTTATTTTATTTCTTCATATTCACAAACTTCGTATAGTTCGGCAGCCATACCAGCTCCGTAGTTCCGATCGGACCATTTCTCTGCTTAGCTACGATCACTTCACAGATGTTCTTCGCAGGCGAATCCTTATTATAGTAGTCATCACGGTAAAGGAACATGACAACATCCGCATCCTGCTCAATGGCACCGGATTCTCGCAGGTCTGACAGCATCGGTCGATGATCGGCTCTCTGCTCTACCGCACGGCTCAACTGTGACAGTGCCACAACCGGGCACTCCAGTTCACGTGCCAGAGCCTTCAGAGAACGTGAGATCTCCGATATCTCCTGCTGACGGCTCTCTGCCGTCTTCTTGCCGGAGCCGCTCATCAACTGCAGATAATCGATGATGATCATCTTCAGGCCGAATTCCAGCTTGTACTTTCTGCACTTTGTCCTCATCTCACTGACTGTAATTCCCGGTGTATCATCGATGATCAGTTTCGAACGTCCTACCGTATTGACACCCTCCACCAGTCGATCCCAATCATCGTCATTCAGAGAGCCTGTTCGCAGAGCCTGCGCATCCACGCGGGACTCCATCGCGAAGAGACGGTTCACCAACTGCTCCTTCGACATCTCAAGGCTGAAGATCGCTGTACAATAGTCCTTATGGAAGCAGGCATATTGGGCAATATTCAGAACGAAAGCCGTCTTACCCATGGAAGGACGTGCTGCAAGCAGCACCAGATCGGAAGGCTGAAGTCCGGAGAGCTGACGGTCCAGATCCACAAATCCGGTAGGAATACCGGTCACAACATTGTTCTCACGGGAAGCCTTGTGAATCCTCTCGAGTGCATTCAGCGCAACTTGCTGAATCGGAACATAGTCTCCGCTCTTTCTCTGATTCAGAACATCGAAGATCTTCTTCTCTGTATCCGCCAGAATATTCTCAGTCTTATCCTTTCCCACATAACAATTATTCGCAACTTCCTCTGACACATGAATCAGTCGCCGCAGCAATGCTTTCTCATAGACGATCTCTGCATAGTACTTCGCATTTGTCGTGAAAGGAACTGCCGCAATCAAGTCACCGATATACTCCATACTGCTGACTTCCGGAGGAACATCCTTCTCCTGCAGACGATTCTGCAGCGTCAGGAGATCGACCGGCCGCCCTTCCTCATACAGTTCGATCATCGCATCATAGATGATACCGTACTGCCTGTGGTAGAAGTCCTCTCCGACAACGATATTCTCAACGACAGGAATCACCTCATTGTCCAGGATCATAGAGCCGATGACCGTCTGTTCTGCCTCGATACTGTGGGGCAGAACTCGTTTGATCAGATTCTCTTCCATATTCTACTATATACTCCTCTGCCCTCCCGGGAACAGCTTACACTCTCCCCAGCTGTGATCTATTCCGTTACAGTTCTTCTACATTAACAGCCAGCTTCGCAGTCACATCCTTGTGAAGCTTCACCTGAACCTCATGCTTACCGAGCGTCTTGATGGGATCCTTCAGCACGATCTTCTTCTTGTCGATCTCAAGGCCGAACTGCTTCTTCACTTCCTGAGCGATCTCCTTGGAGGCGATAGCGCCGAACAGACGTCCGCCTTCGCCAACCTTTGCCTTCATCTCTACCTGACCGGCCTCAAGCTTAGCCGCCAGTTCCTTCGCTTCCGCAAGAACCTGCGCAGCTACCTTCGCCTCATGAGCCTTCTGCTGCTTCAGCTTTGCCAGATTCGCGGGGGTAGCTTCTACACCCAGCTTCTTGGGCAGAATAAAGTTTCTTGCGTAGCCGTCATTCGCCTTAACGATCTCCCCCTTCTTACCAAGGGACTTCACATCTTCCAATAATACAATCTGCATCTTAATTTCCTCCTGAATTGTTCCTATCGGCGATCAGATCGCACCTTCCTCCAACATTGTGAGGATGGTATCCTTCACCTTCTTCTTTGCTTCCTCTATCGTTACGCCCTTCAGCTGGGTGCCGGCAATATTCAGATGACCGCCGCCGCCCAGGCGCTCCATGATCAACTGCACATTGACTTCATCGATGGAACGTGCGCTGACATAAATCTGATTGTTATACTCTGTCATAACAAAGGACGCCTTGACTCCGACAATATCCAACAGCTCATTGGCAGCCTGTGCACACACCACGGTAGGCGACTCCAACCCCTCACTCGGACAACTGCTAAAGGCAAAACAATCTTCGAAGAGTTCCACACCGCTGATCGTCCGTGCCTTCGCACGGGTATCCTCCATCCGCTCGCGGAACAGCTTACGCACGCGGCTTACATCCGCGCCGCATCGCTTCAGGAAAGCTGCAGCTTCGAAGGTACGCACACCGGTCTTACTGTTAAAGTTGTCCGTATCGATCATGATTCCCGAATACAGCGCCTCTGCCTCAATCGGATTCAGCTTCGTACTATCGTTAAAATACTGAAGGATCTCCGCTACCATCTCGCTGGCAGAGGATGCATAAGGTTCAATATAGGAGAGCGTTGCCTTGCGGATCGTCTCACCACCCTGGCGATGATGGTCCAACACCACAAGCGTACTTGCCCGTTCAACCAGGGGCGGACACTGTGTATAGCTTGGACGATTTACATCCACCACCACGACAACGGTGTTGGCATTCAGTTTCTGAATCGCTCTCTCATTGCTGATGATCAGGTCAGCCGGATACTCATAGTTATTCTGGAATCTATTGACCATCGGACGAATCGATGAGGGAACCTCATCCATGACAATATGTGCCTTCTTATCCATAGAAGCTGCCGCACGATAGATGCCGATAGCCGAACCAAAGGCATCGCTGTCCGGAATCTTATGACCCATGATCAGAACCTGTTCCTTCGTCGCCAGGATCTCACGAAGAGCCTGAGCCTTCACTCGTGCCTTCACGCGGGTGTTCTTCTCATGCTGCTGCGTCTTACCTCCGTAGTAGCGTGTATACTCCGGTGTCTTTACGATGGCCTGATCGCCGCCTCGGCCCAATGCCAGATCCATCGCATTGCGGGCATACTCATTGTTCTGCTCCAGAGAAACACAACCCATTCCCATACTGATACTGAGAGTTACCGCAATATTGTTGCCGATATTCAGTGTCTTGACATCTTCCAGAATAGAGAACCGGTTCTCCTGTATAGCCGTCAATCCCTTCTTCGTCATGAAGACTGCGAACTTATCCTTCTCTGTCTTACGAACAATACCATCATAATTGCTGAAGTACTTACTGATCTTACGCTCAATCAGAGCCGCAAGCAGAGACTGCCTCACGGTCTCCGCGCTGTTCATCACATCCTCATAATTGTCGATATAGACCAGACCTACAACAGACTTCTGCTCCTCCACTTCTCTCAGCGCGTGCAGATGCTCAGTCTCATCGAAAAGGAAGAGAGAATAGGTCATCGTCTCCGGATCGATTACCTGGACAACTGCCTCATAGGCACGATCATTCCATTGAATATGCTCGCTCTTGCGTTCCTGATCCTGCGGAAGATTCTTGCCGAGGAAGGGCAGCATCTGTGTGATCCGCTCCTCCTCATCCAGTTCCTCCGGCATGATCTCATCGAAGTACTCATTCACCCACAATAAATTGCCGGTGTGGTCCAGAATCGCATAGGGAACCGGCAGATTCAGCATCTGCATCTGCTGTTCTCCCTGAAAACCAATCGCGAAGTCCATCAATTCCTGACGGATATTCTTTCTCCAGGAGCAATTCCACCAGATCAACAGAAGGACATAAGCGATATCCATGGAAGCCATCAGCATACCGGCATAAAAATCCAGAACGAATTCCAGAATGGTCCACACCAGAAGCGGAGGGATCAGGAAGACCGGCCACTTGAGAAGTCCTGCCAGGCGGCCGAGGATCTCATCGCCCTTTTGCACCGGCTCGCCATCCGCGATCTTCTTATCATTCTCATTCATATAGTATCCTCCAGACAGAGAGCATTACTTCTCTGTGATATACTGTCCTCGAAACTCGATCAGCGGTCCGCCCTTCCCTTCCAGATACTCTCTGGTCAGAGTAACTCTGCCGATATTCGAATCCTTAGGGATCTCATACATGATCTCCAGCATATATTCTTCCAGAATCGCACGCAGTGCTCTGGCACCGGTATCCTTCGCAAGGGCCTTCTCGGCAATCACCTCCAAAGCACCCTCGTCAAATCGAAGGTCCACCTCGTCCATCGCCATCAATTTCTGATATTGCTTAAGGATCGCATTGCGGGGTTCCTTGAGAATGCGCACAAGAAAGTCTCTGGTCAAAGGCTGCAGAGTAACGGTGATCGGCAATCTGCCGAGGAATTCGGGAATCATACCGAACTTCCGAAGATCCTCCGAAGTCACACGGTCGAGAAGATTCTTCTCCTCCTTATACTTATCCTTCAGGTCTGCATGGAAGCCGATCGACGAGTGTTCATTCAGGCGCTCCTCTATGATCTCATGCAGGTCCGGGAAGGCACCACCGCATATAAAAAGAATGTTCCTGGTATCCATCGTTGTCATAGGCACCATACCATTCTTGCTGCCGGCACCTACCGGCACTTCTACCGTGCTCCCCTCCAGCATCTTCAACAGTTCCTGCTGTACAGATTCTCCGCTCACATCACGGCTGGTCGTATTCTTCTTCTTCGCGATCTTATCGATCTCATCGATAAAGACGATACCACGCTCTGCCTTATCCACATCATTGCCTGCAGCCGCAAGCAGCTTGGACAACACAGACTCAATGTCGTCACCAATATATCCGGCTTCTGTCAGGGAAGTTGCATCGGCAATCGCCAGCGGCACATCCAGAAGCTTCGCCAGGGTCTTCACAAGATAGGTCTTGCCGCTTCCGGTCGGACCGATCAGGAACATATTGGACTTCTCGATCTCCACACCGTCCGCTGTATCTGCCAGGATACGCTTATAGTGATTGTAAACAGCCACAGCAATCGTCTTCTTCGCCTTCTCCTGCCCCACCACATACTCATCAAGCATACTCTTGATCTTGTGAGGAGCCGGCACATCCTTCATCGTAAAGTCCGGCTTAGCATTCGTCCTCTTCTTGACCTTCTGGCGTTCCGGGATTCCAAGACCACCCAGATTCCCCAGCTGAGACAAATCGATCATACGGATACTCATCTGTGGATGCTTCCCTGTATTCTTCTTCTCAGTCTCTTCCTCCGTTGTCTCCGGGTCAGCTTTCTCTCCCACCTCGCGAAAGTCCATCGGCTTCTCTTTCTCTGTCTTTGGAACTTCCGTCATACCGGTATCTGCTGTACTCAGATTCCCCATCGGGAATCCCAGCTGACTGAGATCTACACCACCGGAGAACAATGAACTGCCGAATGGCATCGTAGGAACCGAGTCCACACCCTTCTGCAGACAATCCATGCAAATGCACAGGCCATCCGTTACCTTCAGGAGCCTTCCGGCAATCTTCTCAGGACGTCTGCACATGCTGCACACATTCTCAAACTCGTCCCCCTGCTCTTCCACTGAATCTATGATATCCTTATCGTCCGTCATGGACACCTCCGCAAGCCGCAGACCAATGGCCGGCCGGCTCTCTTCTATGATTTATTCTAAAAATAGTCAGATAATCTTCATCGTTTTTGACGTCAATCGAAACTAACTCAATGATATATCATAACATAATCTTTTTCTTTTCTCAAGCATCACAGATGTAAAAAGCGGAGATTCCGTCAAGGATCCCCGCTTTCGCACATTCTATGCCTCAGACTTCCCCGCAGAAAGCCACTTTTTAATATACTGACCGGTAAAGGAATCCGCGCATTCTGCAACCTCCTCCGGGGTACCCACGGCAACAACCGTGCCTCCCCCGTCTCCGCCTTCCGGTCCCATATCGATAATATAGTCCGCTGTCTTGATCACGTCCAGATTATGTTCGATTACAACTACGGTATTCCCGCCATCCGTCAGACGCTGAAGAATCTCCACCAGCTTATGAACATCGGCAAAGTGAAGTCCCGTTGTAGGTTCATCCAGAATGTAGAGAGTCCTGCCGGTGCTTCGCCGACAGAGTTCTGTCGCAAGCTTCACTCTCTGCGCTTCACCACCGGAGAGCGTTGTAGAAGCCTGTCCCAGGCGAATATAGTCCAATCCCACATAGTGAAGCATCTCGATCTTAGTACGAATCTTCGGAACATTCTCAAAGAAGGTTAATGCCTCCTCTACCGTCATATCAAGCACATCGGCAATCGTCTTCCCCTTGTATCTGACTTCGAGCGTCTCCCGATTATACCGCTTACCACCACAGACTTCACAGGGAACGAACACATCCGGCAGGAAGTGCATCTCAATCTTCAGGATGCCATCGCCGGAGCAGGCTTCGCAGCGGCCGCCCTTCACATTAAAACTGAAACGGCCCTTCGTATAGCCTCTGGCCTTCGCGTCCTTCGAGGCTGCAAAAAGATCCCGGATGAGATCAAAGGTACCGGTATAGGTCGCAGGATTCGAACGAGGCGTACGTCCAATCGGCGATTGATCAATGGCTATCACCTTATCCAGTTTCTCGAATCCCTCGATCCGATCATGTCTTCCCGCCAGAATTCTTGCTCTGTTCAGCTTTCTTGCCGCCGACTTATAAAAGATCTCATTCACAAGGGAAGACTTACCGGAACCGGACACACCGGTGACGCAGGTGAATACCCCCAGCGGGATCTGCACATCAATATTCTTCAGATTATTCTCCGCTGCACCGTAGATCGTAAGATAATCCTTCGGGGCTCTTCGTGAAGAAGGAATCGGGATCCGCTTTCTTCCCGCCAGATAGTCCCCTGTGATCGATGATGGCGTATTCATAATATCTTCCGCGGTACCCATGGCGATGATCTCTCCCCCATGTTCTCCGGCACCGGGGCCGATATCCACGATAAAATCCGCCGCACGCATGGTATCTTCATCATGTTCTACAACAATCACAGAATTCCCGAGATCTCTCAGGCGAAACAATGTCTTCAGAAGCTTATCATTGTCTCTCTGATGCAGACCAATACTGGGCTCATCCAGGATATAAGCTACACCGACCAGACCGGAACCAATCTGCGTTGCCAGACGAATTCTCTGCGCTTCCCCGCCGGACAGGGTCCCTGCCGCGCGCGCAAGTGCAAGATAGTTCAGCCCCACATCATTCAGGAAGTTCAGGCGTGACATCGTCTCCTTGAGAATCGGACCACTGATCATCTGTTCGCTCGGTGTCAGAGTCAGCTCCGACAGGAAGTCTCTGCACTCCCATACTGGAAGCTCTGTCAACTCATAGATATTCTTGCCGCCTACCGTAACCGCGAGGGATGTCGGCTTCAGGCGCTGACCATGACAGCTTCCGCAGGGTGTCACCTTCATAAAGGTCTCATACTCTGCTCTCGCAGATGATTCCTGCCCTGTCTCCCGGTAATGTCTTCTCAGATTGCCGAGCACACCATCGAAGGCAATCATATAGTTCCCGGTTCCCCGGTCACTGGAATAAGTCACGGGGATACGCTCACCACCGCATCCATTCTCAATCAGCCTTCGAATCTCCTTCGGATACTCACCGTAGGGCGTGTCCAGATCAAAGTGATAGCGCTCTGCCAGCGACTGCAAAAGAGAATGAGAATAGCTCCCCGCCTTTGAAGAGGATACCCATCCGGGTGCCGTGATCGCCCCCTGATTGATACTGAGGGAAGGGTCCGGCACGACCAGATCCATATCGAATTCCATATGGAATCCCAGTCCCAGACAATCAGGACAGGCACCAAACGGATTGTTGAAGGAAAAGCTTCTGGGTTCTACCTCCTCCATACTGATACCGCAATCCGGGCAGGCAAAGCTCTCACTGAAGCTGAGTATCTCTTCTCTGGGTTCAGGATCCCGCTGTGTAACCAGCACATACATCAAGCCTTCACTGAGTCCCATGACAGTCTCTATGGAATCCGTCATACGATTCTCCATTCCGGAGCGAATGACCAGACGATCAACGATGATCTCAATATTGTGCTTATTGTTCTTCTCAAGCTTGATGGTCTCGCTGAGATCATACACATTCCCATCGATCCTGACACGCACATAACCGCTCTTCCGGGCATTCTCCAGGATTCTCGCATGTTCGCCCTTTCGTCCGCGTACGACAGGGGCCAGCAATTGAATCCGGCTTCCCTCAGGCAGTGCCATCAATTGATCTACCATCTGATCGATCGTCTGCTTATGTATCGCTCTGCCGCACTTCGGGCAATGAGGAATTCCGATTCTTGCATACAGCAGTCTCAGATAGTCATAGATCTCTGTTACAGTACCTACTGTGGATCTTGGATTCCGATTCGTCGACTTCTGATCGATGGAGATTGCCGGGGACAGACCCTCGATGCTCTCCACATCCGGCTTCTCCATCTGTCCCAGGAACTGGCGGGCATACGAAGAAAGAGACTCCATATAGCGCCGCTGCCCTTCCGCATAGATCGTATCAAATGCAAGAGAAGACTTACCCGACCCCGACAGACCGGTGAATACCACCAGACGGTCTCTGGGGATATCCAGATCGATATTCTTCAGATTGTGTTCCCGGGCACCCCGGATCTTAACAAACTTCTGTTCACTCATGTTGATCATTCCTTCGTTTTGTTCCCTTTGCCGATGGTCTTCCTGCCCCGGTCGTCTTTCTGCTTCCGGTGGAAGCCTTCCTGCCGCTGCTCTTCCCACTCTTCTTGTCAGCATACTTGCCGGACCGACTCATCGTGCGGGCATTGATATTGGTCACGCGGCCTTCCTCCATGCGCTTCATACGCACGACCGGCGCATCCTGGTCGTTCTCCTCCGGCATCTGCCCCTCCGCATCCAGCAGATACTTCTTCAATTCCAACATATAGTCACGCAATTCTGCAGCCTTCTCGAAGTCCAATTCAGCCGCAGCCTGATTCATACGCCGCTTGATCTGTGCGATCAATTGCTTCAGTTCGGTATCACTCATAGACTCGGGATCCTTCTCCAGACTCCGGCTCTTCCTGGGTGACTCTGCCTCCGCACTGATAGAGATCAGATCCCGGACTGCCTTACGGATCGTCTGAGGCGTGATTCCATGCTCTTCATTGTATCTCTGCTGAATGCTGCGGCGTCGATTGGTCTCTTCGATAGCGTTCTTCATCGAATCCGTCATCATATCTGCATACATGATAACATGTCCATCGACATTTCTCGCTGCGCGGCCCACCGTCTGAATCAACGAAGTCTCCGATCTCAGGAAGCCTTCCTTATCTGCATCAAGAATTGCAACTAATGTGATCTCAGGGATATCCAGACCCTCTCGAAGCAGATTGATACCTACCAGAACATCGAATACATTCAGCCGCATATCCCGGATGATCTCCGACCGTTCCAGCGTATCGATATCTGAATGCAGATACTTCACCCGGATACCAACCTCTCTCATATAATCGGTCAGATCCTCCGCCATTCTCTTAGTCAGCGTCGTGATCAGGACCTTATGACCACCCTGAACTTCCTTATTCACTTCAGAGATCAGGTCGTCGATCTGCCCTTCCACCGGCCGCACATCGATGGGCGGATCCAGAAGACCGGTCGGGCGAATCACCTGCTCTGTCCGCAATTCTTCCATCGTCTGCTCATAGACATTGGGCGTGGCCGAGACAAACATGACCTGATTCAGCTTACTCTCAAATTCTTCAAAGTTCAGAGGCCGATTATCCAGTGCCGAGGGCAGACGGAATCCGTAATCTACCAGAGTATGCTTTCTTGCCTGATCCCCGGCATACATACCACGCACCTGCGGAATCGTCATATGAGACTCGTCTACGATCAGCAGAAAATCATCCGGGAAGTAATCCATCAGGGTATGCGGTGTCGCCCCTGCGGGAAGTCCTGCCAGATGTCTGGAGTAGTTCTCAATGCCGGAACAAAATCCGGTCTCACGCATCATCTCCACATCAAAGTTCGTCCTCTCAGCGATCCGCTGAGCCTCTATCAGCTTGTCTTCCTTTCGGAAGTGCACAACCTGCTCCTCCATCTCTTTCTCGATTGCGGCAGTCGCTTCCAGCATCCGTTCCGGTGAAACCACATAATGAGACGCAGGAAAGATAGAAATATGGGACAGTCTTGCCTTGATCTCTCCTGTCAGGGCATCGATCTCCGTGATCCGGTCTACTTCATCCCCGAAGAATTCGATGCGGATCGCCGTATCCTCGGTCCGGGAAGTAATCAGTTCGATGACATCTCCGCGTACACGAAAGGTGCCTCTGTGAAAGTCCATATCATTGCGTTCGTACTGAATCTCTATCAGCTTCCGTACGACTTCGTCCCGCTCCTTCTCCATTCCCGGGCGCAGAGAGATAACCATCTTCTTATAATCGATGGGGCTTCCAAGACCGTAGATACAAGAAACAGAGGATACGATCACCACATCCTCACGCTCAGAGAGTGCCGCCGTCGCCGAATGGCGAAGACGATCGATCTCATCATTGATGGCCGAATCCTTGGCAATATAGGTATCCGTCTGAGGCACATAAGCCTCCGGCTGATAATAATCATAATAAGATACAAAGTACTCAACGGCATTCTCCGGAAAGAATTCCTTCATCTCCCCATAGAGCTGAGCCGCAAGCGTCTTATTGTGAGCCAGGATCAGCGTCGGCTTATTCAGTGCCTGAATCACATTCGCCATCGTGAATGTCTTACCGGATCCGGTAACACCGAGCAGCGTCTGAAACTTATTCCCCGCGCGGAATCCTCCAACCAGATCACGAATTGCCTGCGGCTGATCTCCGGTGGGTTCAAACTCAGAATGTAATTCAAAGTGATCCATCCTCATACCTCCTCTTCGCCCTTACCTAAATCCAATTGTCCCATCTTCTTACAATGTTCTCCGTTCGCCCCTTCACCGCAGACTATTATAGCAAAATCAGCGAGGAAAGTATATAGTGTTCGAATGTCTGTTCTGTTTTTTGAGTAAAAAAAATACGCTTCCACTTGGAAACGCAAACACGGAATCATGAGCGATGGGGGATTCGAACCCCCGACAACTTGATTAAAAGTCAAGTGCTCTACCGACTGAGCTAATCGCCCCCACGCGGGTTCGTCAAGCTGGGCTAACTGGATTCGAACCAGCGAATGCAGGAGTCAAAGTCCTGTGCCTTACCGCTTGGCG
>R17__coassemble_237_pt1 | contig 35899 bp, 35 predicted proteins | sample R17__metabat2_low_PE_029 | metagenome-assembled genome bin R17
TACCTCTTCCCTGGTCAGCATCTTGGCCTTCTTGTGGAAATATCCCTTATACTTGCCGTTATTGACCTTGGCATTTTCCTTATATTCATCGGGAGTTCCTATTGATTTCCACCTGCTCAATGGCTCAAAATTTACAGGGAAAACCGGCATTTCTTACCCACAGAGATGCCCAAAAGGCCAAAAAAACAGGCAGAATTTCGAAATTGATTGAAATTCTGCCTGATTGCATGTACTTACGCGGATTCGAACCGCGGGCCTACTGCTTAGGAGGCAGTCGCTCTATCCTGCTGAGCTATAAGTACTTACCTAATATTTAGTACTGCTTTAGTCTATACGATTTCTTCCTGTCTGTCAAGAATCCATCCCTGCAACAATTCCTCGTCCCTGCAGCCAGACTTCTCCCTTGAATCTTCTTCCGGGCTGCGGATCTCCGAGCAGATCCTCTGCATTCAGCATCACCATCATGCGGATACCGTTGCAGTCCATCACAAGCTGCCAGCACTCCTCGCCTGTCACGCGGTTTCTGACTTTGCTTGCCTTCTGAATCTCTCCGATGACAAGGTAGGCATCCGATTCCATCCCATAGGGCATGAAGCAGGTATCCACCATTGTATAGACATCTTCCTTCAGGATTCTGGTCTGGATATTCTGGATGATGCTCATATCCGCCATGGCGAGAGTCTCCATCGCCTTCTCATCCCCGTTTCTTGCAGCCTCAAGCAGACGGTTTCTGGTCTGAGAAGTTGCCTTGGACTTATTCTCATCATTGTCCGTCTTATACAGAGGAAGCAGGATCTTGCCGGACCTTGCCAGTGCTGTAAGAGATACTCCCTTGATATGAAGTTCCTGATTCTTATTCCCGTAGTCTGCCATCTCCACGCCGTTGTTCAGGTAGAAGATCACAGAGAGTTCCATGCCGGCTTCATCATAGCTTCCGCTGAAGGACAGCTCTGAGCTATGACGTTCAATCTCACAGGCTCGATTCGTGCTTACCACATCGCTGTTCACATAGGGGAAGTAATACTCCAGAACCTCTCCGTCCGGATCATCTGCATAGTACATAGACTTCACGCCGAAGCCGGGACCGAACTCCGTAGTATTCATAATATGAAGTTCCCCCTCCATGATACCCATTCTGGTATCCGTGGGATTCTCCTCAATCATCTGAAGAAGCTTTCTTTCTTCTCTTCTGCCTTTATATCTGCTGAATCCGATAGCTCTTAAGTACTTATGCATGCGGGCACCTCCTGCGAGATTCTCATTCCTTAGAAATCTCTGCTCGATTTCTCATTATCCACAACATGCCTGCTATTATAGCATACCTATCCACAATGTCTACAGAGATTTTCCACCCTTTCCTGAACATTCTCTCGAATTTCATCACTCACTATATTATAATAGAAGCGATTTTCAGATCACCTCTTTCATGTGATCCCGATTCTATCTGTTCGGAGGTTCCCTATGCGTCAGATTCCCCTTGGCTCTTCTTCTCTTCTTGTATCCCGCATTGTTGCGGGCTGTATGCGTATGGATAAGGTCACACCCGCAGAGGCGGATACCTTCATCCACAGTGCTCTGGATCTGGGCATCAATCTCTTCGATCACTCGGATGTCTACGGTCAGACTGCCGGTTCCTGCGAAGAATTCTTCGGAAGACTTCTGACTCCTTCCCTCAGAGATCAGATGGTGATTCAGACCAAGTGCGGCGTTATGAAGGGGAAGCCCGTCTATGACTTCTCTAAGGAACATATCCTGTCTTCCGTCGATGACAGTCTCAAGCGTCTGCGCACGGACCATATCGATGTTCTTCTGCTGCATCGTCCGGATGCCCTGGCAGACCCGGAGGAGATTGCGGAGGCCTTCTATGAACTCCACCGCACCGGCAAGGTGACCGGAGGCTTCGGTGTATCCAATCAGAATTCCCTGCAGATTGAGCTTCTTCGCAAGTACACCAGCTTCCCGATTCTCACCAACCAGCTGCAGGTCAGCATTGCCCATCCCCACATCATCGCAACAGGTCAGAGTGTCAATTCCGACCGCTACTTTGCACCGGACCGGGATGGTGCGATTCTGGACTACTGCCGCCTGCATGATATCACCATTCAGGCCTGGTCTCCCTTCCAGTATGGCTTCTTCGGCGGTGTCTTCTTCGACCATAAGAAGTTCCCGGAGCTGAATGCGGTCATCGACCGTCTCGCCGAGAAGTATGCTGTCTCGAATACTACGATTGCGACAGCCTGGATCCTGCGCCACCCGGCGAAGATGCAGGTGCTCTCGGGAACCATGAAGGCAGAACGCCTTGCGGATATGGCAGCCGCCGAGGAGATTTCGCTTGCGCGTGAGGAATGGTACGAACTCCTGCAGGAAGGTCTTAAGCTCTTCCCCGGCGCAGTAAAGTAAAAGAAAGGCTCGAAAGGTTTCCCAACCTCCCGAGCCTATTCCATGTCCTAAGACACTCGTTTCCGTTTGAATTATACCAGCTGTGCACCCAGCTCCTTGCAAGCTGCGATGGCATCATCATCGGGCTCCAGGTTAGCGATCAGGCCTTCGCTCTGAATCATCTCAGCGCCGGCCTTCTGCATACGATCATACCACTTGCGCATCCACTCGCCATCGCCCCAATCGTAGGAACCGAACAGAGCAACCTTCTTGCCGGACATGCCCTTCTCTTCCAGTGCTTCAATCATAGGCTCCATATCTGCATCATCAAGCTCCTCGTCGCCCATAGCGGAGCAGCCGAAAGCTACAGCATCATAAGCCAGAACTTCATCAGCGCTGATGGAGCTGACTTCGATCAGATCTGCACCTGCTGCAGTCTCAGCGATAGCCTTTGCCATAGCCTCAGTATTACCGGTAGAAGAAAAATAAACAATTGCTGATTTCATAATCCGAAACCTCCATAATAAAATATAATATATCGAATCTTCCCGCTTCCTTTATCCCCGGAGCAAAAAGTTTCTTACACCATTCGTTCGCCTATGCACACAGGTGCTTCATAGCGAGGATCTGGCACAGGTCATAGCCTTCCTGCATCTTATCGCAGGCAAATGCTCTACACCGATCCATTCTTCGGAACATCTCCGCAGCCTTTACTTCGTCCCCGTAGACCTTCCAGTAACCGCTCAGCTTATAATCACATCCATGATACTTGCTGAATCCCTCCACATCTTCCAGCGGATATCCCAGGAAGACACCAATCTCATGAGGGAAGTTCTTCCCGGTGACATAACGGCTTCTGAGACGTGCCAGGTCTTCCTTCAGATTGGCCTGTGGAGAGTAGCCGGCCTGTACAAGGAAGCTCCGAACTTCCGGACGGCTCAATACTTCGCGAAGCAGATTCGGCCGATAGATGAATACCATATATCGTTTCGTGCACTCACAGATAATCTCCATACAGATGCCATCGACTTCCAGCTTTCTTCCATAGACATGCATCAGTGCAGATGCATTCGTCATCTGATTCTTGGCGAAGGAGACCAGATTCGAGGGCTTGATTCCCATCAGAACGGGAGCACAGTGATAACTCAGCGTACGTTCGAAGTCGATATAAGTCATCCGATGTTTTCCTCCTATTCTATTAGTTATCTATGACATTAATTAGATATATCTAACCTTGTCTGATAATAAAAAGCGGCTTCTCACACCCGCAATTCTCATTATCGGTATTCTTTTATTGATTAGTGATTCCTAATTAAAGATAGAATATTCTCACTAAAATGTCAATAAAACTAATTGAGAATTCCTATCATAACAGCAAAAACTACTTGTGCAACATTTAAAAAAGGGAGACCGTCATCCGGTCTCCCTTTGCTATGATTCTATTATCTTGCGCACTTATACTGCAGGTCTTCCCAACGGCGGTCAACCTCTGCCTGGAACTGTGCGATCAGTTCCTCGTTGCCAGGCTTGAAGAGATGACGGAATCTGCCCTGCTCTCTCAGGAAGTCTTCGATAGGAAGCTTCTTCTTGGGTTCATAGGTCAGTCTCCATACACCGTGATCCACCTCGAACATCGGCCAGTAACAGGTCTCTACGGCCAGCTTACAGATCTTCATGATCTCACTGGTCTCATAGCGCCAGCCTCTGGGACAGGGCGTCATGATATTGAGGAAGCTTGCACCCTCGGTATAGATGGCCTTCTCTGCCTTCTCATGCAGATCCTTGAAGTTGCTCGTGAAGGTCGTCTGTGCTACATAGGGTACATCATGGTCTGCGATAATGGCAGCCAGGTCCTTGCGGTACTGGGGCTTGCCGGCAGACTGAGTTCCTACAGGGGTCGTAGTGGTATCCGCATACATGGGAGTTGCGGAAGATCGCTGGATACCGGTATTCATGTAAGCACCATTATCATAGCAGACATATACCATGTCATGTCCACGCTCCATAGCACCGGACAGAGACTGGAATCCGATATCATAGGTTCCGCCATCGCCGCCGAAGGTGATGAACTTGAAGTTCTCATTCTCAGGCAGACGTCCTCTCTTCTTCAGGGCGCGGTAAGCGGTCTCTACACCGGAGATCGTAGCACCTGCATTCTCGAAAGCGTTATGAATATAACTGTCTTCCCATGCAGTGTAGGGGTACATATAGGAGGATACCTCCAGGCAACCGGTTGCATTGCCGATCACCGCACGGTCTCCCTCATGCAGAGCACGGAGTACGGCGCGAACACCGATGGTAGCACCGCAGCCGGCACACATACGATGACCGGGAGCCAGACGCTCCGGCTTATTCATCATTTCTTTTAAGTTATAACCAGCCATAATTCTCCTCCTATCCTCTCAGTCCTACATATTGGAACTGAGGGATCTTCGTGCCGTTCTCCTCAGCATCCTTCAGCTCAGCGAAGATGTCATAGACATGATCTACCGTGAAGTCACGTCCGCCCAGACCATAGATATAGTTCACAGCATTGATCATCACGCGGTTGCGATAGAGACCTGCCATGGTCTCCATACCCAGAGCACAGCCGCAGCCGCTGTAGCTTTCGGTGCGGTCCATGATTGCCAGACCCTTACAGTTCTTTACTGCCTCTGCGAGTTCATCGGCAGGGAAGGGACGGAAGACTCTCAGCTTGATCAGACCAACCTTCTCCCCCTTGTCACGCAGATCATCGACTGCCTGCTTGGCAGTACCTGCAGCAGAGCCCATGATCAGCATGATATAGTCAGCATCCTCCGTACGGTACTCTTCGAAGAGACCATACTTTCTTCCGGACATAGCCTCGAACTTCTCTGCAACTTCCAGGATAACTTCCTTGGATGCTTCCAGCGCCAGTTCCTGATTCTTTCTTGCTTCCATCGCGTAATTCGTGATGGCATAAGGGCCTACAGCGATGGGCTGACCGGGGTTGAGCAGGTACTCCTCGGGCTGATAGGTTCCTACGAATTCCTGAACCTGAGCATCCTCCAGCAGTTCGATATTCATAACTGCATGAGAGGTGATGAATCCATCCTGGCAGATCATGATGGGCAGATGTACACGAGGGTCCTCAGCGATGGGATAAGCCTGTACGAAGTTATCATAAGCTTCCTGGTTATCCTCTGCATAGATCTGGATCCAGCCGGTATCTCTTGCGCCCATACCATCGGAGTGGTCACAGTTGATATTGATCGGTCCGGACAGGGTACGATTGACCAGGGCCAGAGCACAAGGCATACGGTTGCTTGCAGCCAGCAGCAGTTCTTCCCACATCAGTGCAAGACCTGCGGAAGAAGTAGCCGTCAGGCTTCTTGCGCCGGCAGCCTCAGCACCAATCGTAGCAGACATAGAGCTGTGCTCGGACTCTACGGGGATGAACTCGGTATCCATCTGGCCGTTGGCAATATAAGTAGATACCAGCTGCGGAATCTCCGTGGAAGGAGTAATCGGGAATGCCGGCATAACATCGGGATTGATCTGGCGAATCGCGTAGGCGACTGCTTCATTACCGGACATACGGTCTTTCTTTGCCATCTTACTTGCCCTCCTTCATCGTAATTGCATCGAAGGGACAGACAGCAGCACAGATGCCGCATCCCTTACAGTGATCCAGGTCGAAGTCTCCGCGCTTGGAATCCTTCACGGGGATGCTGGAGTCGGGACATACCGGTGCACACAGCAGGCACTGCTTGCACTTATCTGCATCGAATACAGGGGTATTGGTTCTCCACTCACCGGTATGGAAGGAGCGGGAAGTACCGCCGGCGAACATCATCATGCCTTCGGTCAGGTCCTGATGGCGGGTCTGTCCATTGATCTTCGTAATATCAGTTCTCATAATTATGCCATCCTCTCCATCACAGTCTTCTTGCCTTCCATGGCGGGAGCGATTGCTTCCAGCGTCATGGTCAGAGCCTTCATGTTGCCCTCGATGACCTCAGGCTTCTTTGCAAACTTATGGGCATAGGAAGCGCGCATCTCGCTGATGAACTGCTCCTGATCCATGATTCCGCTGACAGCGACAGCGGCAGCCAGCATGGGAGAGTTCGGGAAGTACTTGCCCAGTGCTTCCACGGATATCTTTCTTGCGTCTACCACATACACATCTCCGGTATAACCCTTCAGCTGAGGGATGATCTCCTCTGCAGGCTTTGCTGTGTTGATGATGATTGCACCCTGCTCGCTTAAGCCTGCCGTTACATCGACAGCCTCCAGGAGGGAATCATCGACTACGACGACCAGATCGGGGTCATAGATATTGGAATGTACACGGATTACCTGACGGCTGATTCGGTTGTAAGCGGTGATGGGCGCACCCATACGCTCGGGACCGTATTCCGGGAATCCCTGTACATAAGCACCGGTCTGGAAGGCAACATCCGCCAGCAGCAGAGCCGCCGTCTTGGCACCCTGACCACCGCGGCCGTGCCATCTGATCTCCAGAGTATTCTTACTCATATTTCTTGCTCCTACTCTTTATTTCGTTCTCATCCGATTCCCATCTGATGAGACAGATTGTTATTATTTTATGGGGATTGTTTCGTCTTGTAAAGTACTAAATATATATTTCGTCCTTTTTCTGTGATAATTCGGCATGATTTGCCGTTTTTCTCAAGATACAGGGATGCCCATCAACCAGGCAGATCAGCTTCACATCTTAGGATGCCTGGGATTACTCCGCACTTCGTGCGCCTTTTTTCCTACTTTGATTCCCTTGGTATCATAAAAGATGGGAATGTACCATGCAATTGAAGCACATTCCCATTCTTCTTATACCAACATCAATTCCGCAGCCGCCTCTAAGCGAAGTCCTTCCCTCTGCATGGCATCGAGGATCTCCCCCTTTGCCTCCACCGGTGCCTTCCAGGCAAGCCCGCAGCTGGCGGTGATTTCCCGGGGAACCGGTATGATCCGCCCGGGAAGTCCATGCTCCTTCAGCATATGTTCCGCCGCCATAGCATCCGTCGTACTTGCAAAGGACAGCACGATACATAATCTCTTTTCTCTCATATTAGAAGACTTAAGGCCGGATGATCAGGTCGGCACCGGACAGCTTCTCGGCGATGACATACATATTGGTCACTTCACCTACCGCAAGCTTCTCCTTCAGTCCAAAGAAGTCCAGACAGGTACCGCAAGTCAGAATCTCCACGCCTTCCTCTGCCATAGCCTTCAGATCCTCAAGAGAATCCGAACCTTCGCAGGTGATGTGAGCACCGCCATTGTAGAAGAGAATCGTTGCAGGCAGCGTATCCTGCTGGCTGATAGCATAGAGGAATCCCTTCAAGAGATTGCGTCCCAGCTTTTCTCCGCCCTCTCCCATATGATCTGCGGAGATCTGAACCACGACATTCTTCTTCTTCGGTTCGGGAACCTGACACGCTTCATAGGCAGGCTCTTCTTCCTCAGTAATATTCTCCTGCTCGCCGATTGTCATCGTTACCTTGTATTCCTTCGGTCCGAGCTGTTCAGAGGACACACCATACCCCTTGACATTCGCCATCTTGGTCAGGTTCTGTACCGCAATCTCATTGTCAACCAGTGTCTCCACGACACCGGCGCCGCCCAGTTCCTTGATCGCATTCTTGGTCTTCACAACGGGAATCGGGCAAGCATCGCCCAGAGCATTTACCTGTATCATTTGCTTTCTCCTAATCATTTCAATTTCATTCAGGATTCCGTGACCAGAATCTCTGTGTCACTCTTCTCTGTGATCTCACCGACGATAGCTGCGGGAAGTCCTGCCTCCTTAAGTTCTGCTGCAAGAGCATCCGCCGCCTCCGGTGCCACCGCTGCAAGCAGTCCTCCGGAAGTCTGAGGATCGAAGAGAATCTCTTCCATAGCGAAGGGTACCCCCCGGAAATGCACATACCTTCCGACGTGGTTGCGGTTTCTCTGTGCCGCTGCCGTGAGCAGGAATTCATCGGCATAGTCCTTTGCTTCCTCGAAGTAAGGGACCTGATCTGCATGAATCACACAGGAGAGCCTTCCATCCATCATCTCATGCAGGTGACCGAGGAGGCTGAATCCTGTGACATCAGTGCAGGCATGAATCGGATATCTCCGGCAGATCTCCGCAGCATACTTATTCAGCGTAGTCATGGAGGCAATCGCAGCATCCATAGCTTCCTGTGATGCTTCTCCTACACGGTTGGCTGTACAGATGATGCCGACTCCCAGCTTCTTGGTAAGAATCAGCCGGTCTCCGACATGACCGCCATTGTTGGTATAAATCTTCCCGGGATGAACCGTTCCCATGACCGACAGACCATACTTGACGCCGGTATCTGCAATCGAGTGCCCTCCGGCCAGAGTTCCCCCGGCCTCGATGACCTTCTCACTGCCGCCTCTCATGATCTCCCCCAGGACATTCAGGTCCATATCTTCCGGGAAGCAGACGATATTCAAAGCTGTCTTTACTTCTCCGCCCATGGCATAGATATCACTCAAGGCATTGGTCGCCGCAATCTTACCGAAGGTATAGGGATCATCCAGCATGGGAGGGAAGAAGTCCAGTGTCTGCACAATAGCGATATCCTCTGATACCTGATAGACCGCTGCATCATCCTTGCTGTCGAACCCCACCAGGAGATTCTCATCCCGAGGTCCCTTCGGAAGTCTGCTCAACACACGGTCAAGAACTCCCGCTCCAAGCTTGGCGGTACAGCCGCCGCCCGTACAGAATACAATTGGTTCATTCATAAGATTATCCTCCCCTAGGACTTCACTTCCTGTATTCTACAATAACTCTTCCTGTATTTTCAACCAATCTCCATACATCCCCTTCATATCGCCTCTATCATAGTTCTTCCCATCTGATACAACTTCCATTTTTCGAGTGAATGTATCCTGTATTCTATGGTATCATGATGATATGAGCTGTGCACAGCTCCGTTCTGCGAACTCCCGCTGTGCTCTGCTTCTTATGAAACCACAGAAAGGCTGCACACGCTGCAGAACAGGACACTCCCGTGAATATCATCGAAATCCATGACTTTATGATGCCGGAACTGGATATCTATGCCAGATGTAAGGATGCTCAGCTTATGCACTATCTGGAGCCGGAGCCCGGTATCTTTATCGCAGAGAGCAGCAATGTGATTCTTCGTGCCCTGCGCGATGGCTATCGGCCTTTATCATTGATCATTGAGAAGCGCCGTCTGGATGAATTATCAGAGATGGATCTGCCTGCTCCTGCTGCCACTCTTGAGAAGATTCCCAACAGTGGTGGAATCGCCGATGTGATCGCCCAGTGCGGAGAGATTCCCATCTATACTTCCGATGTCAATCAGCTGAATCAACTGGTCGGATACAAGCTGACGGGAGGAATCATCTGTGCGATGAGAAGAACATGGCTTCCCTCTTTAGATGACATCTGCAGGGATGCGAAGAAGATCGTGGTCCTGGAGAAGGTGATGAACCCGATCAATGTCGGTTCGATCTTCCGTTCCTCCGCTGCCCTTGGAATCGATGCTGTCCTGCTGACAGCCGGCAGCGCAGATCCTCTCTATCGCAGATCCTCCCGCGTGAGCATGGGCACGGTCTTCCAGGTTCCCTGGACCTATATTGATGTGGAGGGGGATAACAGAGCGCGCGTGCGTCCCTCCGCCGAGAATCCCGGAAGATATATTCATCGTCTGAAGGAGATGGGATTCGCCACAGCGGCTCTGGCCCTGACCGATGATTCTGTCTCTATCGAGGACCCCGGACTCTTAGCTGAGGAGAAGCTTGCCATTATCATGGGAACGGAAGGCGAAGGTCTCTTCCCTGAGACGATCGAGGATTGCGATTACACGGTGAAGATTCCCATGGCTGCCAGTGTTGACTCTCTGAATGTTGCCGCTGCCAGCGCGATTGCCATCTGGCAGATGACAAGATAGATCATCATGAAGAAAGAGGGACGCTTCTGTCCCTCTTTCTTCATTATTATAATATGCTTGATTCTTCTATCTTCCGAAGAGCCTTCCAAAGAAGGACTTCTTCTCCTTCTTCACGGGAGCTTCCTGTACTTTCTCATCGGACTTCTCCACCTTATTGCGGGAAGCAGAGAAATCTGCCGGAATACTGCTCTCCCTGTATACCTTAATCTGTCTCTTCTCACAGTAGTCCAGCACCTGTTGTCTCTGTTCATCTGTCAATTCATACTTTTCAAACATGAACTCCAGGTTCTCCATGGAGATTCTCCGTCCTCCCTGAACGGAGATGACAAGTTCTACGCGATCAATAACTTCCTGAACCATTATACTCCACCTTTCTTTCTCTCATTCTTTCTGCTTACCCCGCCCAGCCGATCTGCCCATCTCTCTGTATAGAAGTCGAAGTAAGAGCATTTTCCTGACTTCCAGATCTGATTGATTCTGCCGTGATTCGCCCATAGATAGGAGGGCAGACCGATCATCGGCAGATAGAAGGGACCCAGCATCATGGACTGCAGCGTATGCCCATATTCATGAGACAGCATTCTCTCCGCCTCGGGACGATTGCCATGACCGAAGAAGATGAACATCCCGAGAGCCACGGAATCCCTTCTCCTCCAGTGGCAGACACATGCACTGTGATAAGATTCCATTCTTATCATCTGCTTTCTCATCCACATCGTAAGAAGCAGAGTTGATCCCAGCAGGTTCTGAATGATGCCCCAGGTCCACTGAAGAACAATATAGCATATATTCATGCTCACCATCCATTCTTTCATAATCAAATGACATTAGAGACAACAATATGTCTTTTATTGAAGTTTAGATACCTCTCAATCTTTCTCCATGTGCCTCATATAGATCAGACATATGATGATAGATAAGAGGGAAGCCGCCGGTGCCGCCAGTCCCATAGGAGCCAGAGAATCCGTCACGATCAGACTCATGCCCCAGGTCACGGGGATACGAACCAGGAAGGTAGCGGCCATCGAGTGAGCAAAGCATACGACAGACTTGCCGTTGCCATTCAGATATCCATTCGTACAGAATACGAAGGCTGTCAGGATACAGTCGATGGAGTAGGTTCCGATATAAGTAGCACCGGAAGCTATGACAGCGGCATCCCTGGAGAATAGTCCCACCAGCGTCTTCGGTATCGTAAAGCACAGAATACATACGATAATACCGCAGATACCTGAATATAAGATGCCCCAACGGTGTGCCTGCTTCGTCCGATCGATGTTCCCTGCTCCGATATTCTGAGCTACTGCCGTAGCTACCGCTCCGCCGAAGGATCCGGGAATGATGAATGCGAATCCCATCAGTTTCTCCGCGATACCTACCGCTGCCGATGCAATGAGTCCCAATGTATTGATGATGGCGGATATTGCAAGGAAGGAGAAGTGCACAAGCACATCCTGCAGTGCAAGCGGGAATCCTACCTTTAGGATTCTGCCGATGATCTGCCCCTTCGGCCGGAAGTGTTCTCTTTGAATCGGGTAATGGAACCCTCCTTTCATCATATGGATGACCGCACAGAGGAAGGAGACGCCCTGCGCTGTAATCGTTGCGATGGCTGCCCCGGCTGCTCCCATACCAAGTCCGCCGGTCAGAGCGAAGTCCAGAACGATATTGATGATCGTTGCAATGCCTATGAAGAGGACCGGCGTACGGGAGTCACCGGTTCCCCTATAGATACCGCTGATGGCATTGTATCCGACGATGAAGGGCAGTCCTGCGCTGCAGATTCTCATATAAGTCCTGCAATCCGGTACCGCTTCCACAGGTGTCTGCATAATATCTACAAGAAGCCCTGTTCCAAGAAGCATCGCCGGTGTTAGTACGACCGTCATCACAAGGAATACGATGATCAGATTACCGATGGCACGGCATACCCCGGGGATATTCTGCTCGCCGATTCTCACTCCAATCTCTACCGTACCCCCCATAGAGAGTCCTGTAATCAGCACCGTGGCTAATTGCATCAGCTGTGAACCGATGGACACGGCGGACACCGCCGCCGAGTTGGCATACTGACCAACTACGAATAGGTCAACAGCACCATATACCGCCTGAAGAAAACTGGCGAACATAAAAGGAAGCGCGAACTTCAACAAGGCATGGTTCATCTTGCTATTGATCAGTTCATTCTCTTTTGATTCCATTGTATTTTCCCTTTACCTTATGAATTCTTACCTAATATATCACACTTTCCTATGTCAATGTACAAATCTGCACTGATTTTGCACGCATTCTTTCCTTGTCCACTTAATTATTCTATGTATAGACTTTATTTTATAAAGGAACATCCACCGTTTTTTACTCATTATTCACTACATATATACAAGTTATCTTTTTAACACTTCATTTTCTTATGCCAACTGTTTTTTTACTTATTAATATTAATCCTCTATTTTTTATTATATCTATAGATATATTTTTTACATTTTACGTATTTGGCACATACTTTATTTTCTTATGCCAATCATTAAGATATTCAAGTGTTTTATTCAAAACCTAACTCTTAACCTTCTCATTTTAAGCCAATTTCACTGTCACTTTTTTCTCTTTTTTATAAAAAATTAAACCCCTTTTTACCTTTGATAAATTCGTGACATTCTTTTTGTATTACGTTATATTTTAGGCATACAGATAAGGATTACATGATTTCAAGAAGATACACATTCAAGAAATTTTTAGGAGGACAATGATATGTCATATGTAGATGAGGTTTATGCTAAAGTTGCTGCTCGTGATGCGAATGAGCCTGAGTTTCTGCAGACTGTAAAGGAAGTTCTGGAGTCCCTGAGACCCCTGATTGAGCTGAAGGAAGATCATTACCGCAGAGTTGCTCTGCTGGAGAGACTGACTGAACCTGAGAAGATTGCACAGTTCCGCGTTCCCTGGACCGACGACAATGGTCAGGTACATGTTAACCGCGGTTGGAGAGTACAGTTCAACTCCGCTATCGGTCCGTACAAGGGTGGTATCCGCTTCCATCCCTCTGTTAACCTGAACGTTCTGAAGTTCCTGGCCTTCGAGCAGACCTTCAAGAACTGCCTGACCGGTCTTCCCATCGGTGGTGGTAAGGGTGGTTCCGACTTCAATCCCAGAGGATGCTCTGATGATGAGCTGATGAGATTCTGTCAGTCCTTCATGACTGAGCTGTATCGCTATATCGGTCCCGATCTTGACTGTCCTGCAGGTGATCTTGGCTGCGGAACCAAGGAGATCGGTTATATGTTCGGTCAGTACAAGAGAATCGTTGGTGAGTACAAGAACGGTGCTCTGTCCGGTAAGGCTATCCCTTACGGCGGATCTGTTGGACGTGACACCGCTACCGGTTTCGGTGCTACCTACTTCGTAGAAGAGCTCTTCAAGGATCTCGGCAAGGAATTCGCAGGCACCACCTTCTGCCTGTCCGGTTTCGGTAATGTTTGCTGGGGTGCTACCAGAAAGATTACCGAACTTGGTGGTAAGGTTGTAGCTATCTCCGGTCCTGATGGATATGTATATGACCCCGAAGGCATCTGCACTCCCGAGAAGATTGCTTATCTGGTAGAGATGAGAGATTCCCGCCGTGACCGTGTTCAGGATTACGCTGACAAGTTTGGCTGTGAGTTCCATGCAGGCGAGAAGCCTTGGGGCCGTGTAGGTGCTGAGATCTACATGCCTTGTGCTACTCAGAATGATATCCGTATCGATGATGCTAAGAGAATCGTTGAAGAGGGTACCTGCATCAAGACGATCGTTGAAGTTGCTAACATGCCTTGTACGCAGGAAGCAGTTGACTACTTCGTAGAGAACGGCTATCTGGTATGCCCTTCCAAGGCTGTGAATGCTGGCGGTGTTGCCTGCTCTGAATTTGAGATGAGCCAGAACGCTATGAAGCTTTCCTGGACTGCTGAGGAAGTGGATGAGAAGCTGCATGTTGTAATGAAGAACATCTACAGAAATATTGCTGCCGCTGCTGAGAAGTATGGCAAGAAGGGTGATCTGATTGCCGGTGCTAACCTGGCTGCTGCTGAGAAGATCATCGCTGCTATGGAAGGACAGGGTATCTGCTAATTATAAGAAGCAATCGAATATCTGAGATTATCTACGGATTATATCCCATCTATTCCTATATGGGGGAGTCATCTTCGGATGGCTCCCCTTCTTATTGTGCAATCAGGCCTTCAAGCGTCCATCGTGTTCGCACATGCATATCCCTTTCCCTGATTGCTCTTACTCTTCTTCACATGAAAAGGGAGGAACTTTCGCTCCTCCCTTTTCACGTGAAACATGTTTATAACTCTTCTTCTGACTCCGGAAGTTCGAACACTTCCTCTTCGGCATCGTCCGCTGCCTCGATTCGCTCCTTTTTCTCCACTGCAGGTTCTGGATTCTTCTCTTCCTTCTTTGACTGCACCCCCATCGCCTTATCAAGAGCCAGCTGTTCCTCTTCGCTGAGTACTTCCTCTGCCTCACCGGCGATGATATTCTTGACATAGACATAACAGGAATTCCTGTTATGCACCGCATTCAGAATATATCCATGATTCTCCAGATTCAGCATCGCCATAGCAAAGCTGGACTGTCCTCCCATACCCTTGAATGCATTATATCGGACCAGACCGGTCTTCGCAATCATGCCGGCCATATTGCGATTCATCATCTTGATGATGTCCTTGTTCGCAAGATCACGATTCTGCATGATTTGAAGCTTGCGGTAGATCTCCACGATGGTATCTTCCATCGTTTCGCAGTCTTTCCCTCTCATAAAGAGATCATATCTGTCTGTCAACCAGTGGATTCTTCTCATCTCATGGATGACAAGAATCAGTAGGACCAGAATCATGACTGCCATTCCTGCAATGATCCAGGCAGAGTTCACTGTGATCCACCCGATGACAGGCGCTATCATAGCCTTAATATCTGACATTCTATCTCTACTCTCTCCTTATCCTTTGCAATTCTTCAATAGTTCCAGAATGCGCTCCAGTTCTTCGGGGCTGTAGTAGTCGATGGTAATATTGCCTTTGTCCTTATTCTTTCTCTTGATTGATACCTTGGTTCCCATAGAGATTCTAAGGTCTTCTTCCCACTTCTGATAGAAGAGCTGATCCGCCCTCTTCCATTCCTCATCCTTCTCAGGCTTCGGTTCTGTCATCGACTTCACCAGGCGCTCCGTCTCTCTGACACTTAGATGCTCTTCTGCTACCCTTTTCGCTGCCGCAAGCTGAACCTCTGCATCCTCCAGTGGAAGAAGAGTTCTTGCATGCCCCTCACTCAGTTTCCCGTCCATCAGCATCTTCTGCACACTCTCTGACAGCTTCAACAGACGCATCTTATTCGTGATAGTCGTACGATTGCGCGAGAGACGATCCGCCAGGTCTTCCTGGCGATAGCCGAATTCCTGAATCAGACGCTGATAGGTCTTCGCTTCTTCAATGACATTCAGGTCCTCTCTCTGAATGTTCTCAATCAGCGATATCTCAACGATCTCCTGCTCTGTGAAGTCTCTTACAATTGCGGGAATCTCCTTGAGACCTGCCTGCTTTGCCGCTCTCCATCTTCTCTCTCCGGCGACGATCATATAGTGATCGTTCACGGGCTTCACAACCAATGGCTGCAGCACGCCATACTGTCTGATGGACTCCGCCAATTCTTCCAAGGACGTCTCATCAAAGTTCGTTCTCGGCTGATTACGGTTAGGCTCAATCTGTGTGATTTTAAGCTTCTTTGCTTCCTTCAGAATTGTCTTATCCGGTTTTTCCACATTGTTATCCACATTTTGTGCTTTACTTGTGGATATATTTGTGGATAAGTCTCCATTATTCGTGGATTTACTCTTTTTGGGAACATAGTCGGGGGAGATCAAAGCATCCAGACCTCTTCCTAAACCACTTTTTCTTGCCATACTTATATTCCTCCTATGAGTTAATCCTCATTATATGCAATCACTTCCAGAGCCAGTTTCCGATAGCTCTCTGCACCGGCAGAACGGCTATCATAAAGATTGATTGGAAGTCCATGACTCGGCGCCTCTGCCAGTCGGACATTCCTCGGTATCAAGGTGTTGTATATTCTTTGATGTAGATTAATCTTTACATTCTCTACCACCTGCATGGATAGGTTTGTTCTTACATCATACATAGTGAATACAATGCCTTCGATCTCCAGATCCGAATTCAGGCGTTCCATAACCAATTGAATGGTGTACATCAACTGAGACAGACCTTCCAGTGCATAGTACTCACATTGAATAGGTACCATCACGGAATCTGCTGTTGTAAGTGCATTGATGGTGAGCATACTCAGCGCTGGCGGACAATCAATGATGATATAATCATATCGATTCTTTACCTCATCGACCGCTTTCTTCAGAATGAATTCTCTCTCATCGGCACTTAAGAGATTGATTTCTGCAGCAGACAGATCCACATTTGCAGGCAGGACTTCCAGATTCTCCATCGGTCCCGGAATGATGCACTCTTCGATAGAAGATTCTCCCAGCAGCAGATCGTATACTGTCAATTCAACATCATTCTTCTCTATTCCCAATCCGCTTGTGGTATTCCCCTGAGGGTCCATGTCAATTGTAAGTACTTTCTTCCCCTGTTCAGCAAGACATGCAGACAGATTAATAGCCGTTGTGGTCTTACCAACGCCGCCTTTCTGATTAGCAATAGCAATTACTTTCATGATTACCCTCCCAGAATTTCCTTTGGAACAATGGGATTATTGTACCACAGAACCCCTGTGGTATCCATATCCATTGTCTTAAATATTACGAAGTTTTTACATGATAGGACTCTTTGAAGGAGTTCCCGCCTTTCTTGGATACTTCTTCGGTGTATTCCCCGTTTTCTTTATAAGGATCAGAGATCTGGGAATATCGCTGCCTCGAATGGTGAACTGCTCTGTCATCTTCACCTCTGCGCCGAAGACTGCGATAGCCTTCTTTGCATGATTCAATTCCTCCTTCATGTCCGAAGACTTATAAGAGATGAAGAGACCGCCCTTTCTGATCAGTGGAATACAGTACTCCGAAAGAATAGACAGATTCGCTACAGCTCTGGATACACACAGATCATATTTTTCTCTGTAGGCCGGATTCTTACCATAGTCCTCTGCTCTTCCGTGTACCAGTTCCACATCAGTAAGCCCACAGGCATTCACGACCTCCTGCAGAAAGCTGATTCTCTTGTTCAGTGAATCCAACAGTGTGATCTTCAGGTTCGGATAGATTATCTTCAGTGGAATGCCCGGGAAGCCTGCTCCGGTTCCCACATCAATAAGATGTCCGCGGAAGACATCATCTGTAATCAACTCCGATTGGTATACAGCTACACTGTCAATAAAGTGCTTCCATACGATTTCTTCGAATTCTGTGATTGCTGTAAGATTCATCTTCTCGTTCCACTCTACAAGAAGATCTGCATAAGTCAAAAACTGACCAATCTGGCGCTCGCTCAATTCATATCCGAATTTATGAAAGGATTCAATAAGATACTCTCTCTTTTCCATGAATATACCTTCTTTTTTGTAATGGTAGGCAATGTTTCACGTGAAACATTAGCTCCACTGTATTTTACCTTTTATGTTTCACGTGAAACATGTATTATCTAACGAAGCGAACAAAGACTTCCCAAAAGCACACCTCATCATGTTTCACGTGAAACATGGTAATTAATGGTTCAGGTAAATCAAAAGCATGGAGATATCAGCAGGGGATACACCGGAAATTCTGGAAGCCTGTCCGATGGATAAAGGACGATATAAATTCAGTTTCTGAATTGCTTCCAATCGAAGACTTCCTACCTCCTCATATTTAATATCAGAAGGAATCTTCTTATTCTCCAGTTTTTTGAATTGCTCTACCTGCTGCATCTGGCGAAGGATATATCCTTCATACTTGAGTGAGATATTGACTTGTTCTTCTACCTCATAAGGAAGTGCCTGCCTCTTCTCATCAATGACAGCCAACATCCAGTAATCAAGCTCCGGCCTCTTCAAGAGTTCTGCCAAAGTCATACCGGATTTCAGCAGAGTAGAATTGTGTTCCGCAAGGAAGTTCTGAACCTTCTCAGAACCACCGACACTGGTATTCTTCAGTCGATTCACTTCTTCACCAATAAGACGAATCTTCTCCTGCAAATGATGATATCTTTCTTCATCGATCAGCCCCACCTGATAGCCAATCTCCGTCAGGCGAATATCTGCATTATCCTGTCTGAGAAGAAGTCGGTACTCTGCACGCGAAGTCATCATACGGTAAGGCTCATGATTCTCCTTGGTTACCAGATCATCAATCAGAACACCGATATAGGCCTGAGACCGATCCAGAATCACCGGTTCCTTGCCCTGAATCTTTCTGGCCGCATTGATACCGGCGATGATTCCCTGAGCCGCAGCCTCCTCATAGCCGGAACTGCCATTCGCCTGTCCTGCACTGAAGAACCCGGAGATATTCTTGAATTCCAGGGATGCATTCAACTGATTGGGATTGATGCAGTCATATTCAATAGCATAGGCATTGCGGACGATCTCCGCATGTTCGAGACCGGGCACCGTATGGATCATCGCGTACTGAACATCCTCGGGAAGAGAACTGGACATACCGCCGATATACATCTCATGCGTATAGTTACCTTCCGGTTCTATAAAGAGCTGATGGCGGTTCTTATCTGCGAACTTGACGACCTTATCTTCGATGGAAGGACAGTATCTGGGACCGGTTCCCTTGATATTGCCGGAGAACAGAGGAGAACGATCCAGGTTACCGCGAATGATCTCATGAGTTTCTTCATTCGTATAGGTAAGCCAACAGGATACCTGCTCCTTCTGTACAGACTCCGGGTCCGTGGTAAAGGAGAATGGAACGACTCTCTTATCACCGAACTGCTCTTCCATCCTGGAGTAGTCGAGCGTTCTTCCATCGACACGGGCCGGTGTTCCGGTCTTGAATCGAACGAGTTCGATTCCCAGACTTCGAAGGGAATCAGAGAGATGGTTGGCTGCCTGCAGTCCATTTGGTCCGGTGTAGTTGCTGACTTCTCCATAGATACAGCGAGACTTCAGATAGGTACCGGTACACATGATGGCAGCCTTACACTGATATTCCGCGCCGCTGTAGGTTCGTACAGCCTTCACTTTACGGTCTTCCACGATCAATTCAGCAATCTCTGCCTGCTTGATCCGCAGATGATCTGTACTTTCAAGTGTCTTACGCATCTCTCTCGAATATTCCTGCTTATCTGCCTGTGCACGAAGAGAATGAACAGCCGGTCCCTTGGATTCATTCAACATCTTCGATTGAATGAAGGTCTTATCGATATTCTTACCCATCTCGCCCCCAAGAGCATCCAGTTCCCTGACCAGGTGTCCCTTAGAGCTGCCGCCAACGTTCGGATTACATGGCATCAGAGCTATACTATCTACACTGACTGTGAACATCACAGTGTCCATTCCCATACGGGCAGCTGCAAGTGCAGCTTCACATCCGGCATGACCGGCGCCGATTACAACCACATCACATGTTTCCTGAACTCTCACTGAAGCAACCTCTTATTCTAAACTTCCTTATACTACTTACCCATACAGAACTTATGAAAGATTTCATTCACAAGATCATCTCCCACAGCTTCACCGATAATGCTTCCCAGAACTTCGTAAGCATTCATCAGATCAATCGTGTAGAAGTCTTCCGGCATTCCATCTTCGATACTCTGCTGTACCATCTGAAGACTTTGCTCAGCTTCCATCAGAGCAGTCTTATGTCTCACATTCGTAATGACAACCTGATCATTCTGCTGGATACCCTGAATATCGAACATATGTTCTATTCTATGTTCCAGTGCCTGGATTCCCTGACCATCCTTCGCCGACACGGGAATCACTTCCTGTCCGGTCAGGCTTGCAAGCTCCTCCACACGAATCTTCGGATCCAGGTCGATCTTATTGTAGAGAACGATGGCCTTCCTACCTTGAATCAGCTGTATGATATCTCTGTCATTCTCATCCAGTTCTTCCGAGGAATCTACCACATAGATCAGCAGATCTGCCTGATTCGCCTGCTGCATCGCTCGCTTAACACCAATCTGCTCTACCTTGTCCTTTGTCTCTCGGATACCGGCGGTATCGATCAGACGAAGAGTGATACCTCCCAGATGAATCGTCTCCTCCAGCGTATCTCTCGTGGTACCTGCGACATCCGTGACGATAGCTCTCTCCTCTCCTACCAGCTGATTGAGGAGCGAAGACTTGCCGGCATTCGGCCGACCCAGAATGACGGTTCGGATACCTTCCGCTAGCATCTTACCATTATCTGCGGTCCGAATCAATTCATGAATCTCTGCCTGTACCGGTGCAAGCATCTCAAGAAGTTCCTCACCATATCCATCCAGCGATATATGCTCCGGATCATCCAGCGCTGCTTCGATATGAGCAATCTCATAGATGATCTTGCTTCTCAATTCGCGTATCTTCCCGGATACCGACCCCTTCAGCTGATTCATCGAAGCTTCCTGAGCGAAGTTGTTCTGCGCCTGAATGAGACCCATAACAGCCTCTGCCTGAGACAGATCGATCCTGCCATTCAGGAAGGCCCTCTTTGTGAATTCTCCGGGCTCTGCAGGTCTGGCTCCCTGCCTGATCAGTGTCTCAAGGATTCTTTTCATGATCCAGGGACCGCCGTGACACTGAATCTCCACCGTATCTTCCGCCGTAAAACTGTGCGGTGCCCGCATCAGGATCACGATGACCTCATCAAGCCTAATATCTCCATCATAGGCGAATCCATAGTGCACTGTGTGGGTGTCCACCGTACCAATCGTCTTATTCTTCATTCGAATCACGCGATCTGCAACCTGCACAGCCTCCGGTCCACTGACACGAATCACACCGATACCGGCATGCGTCAATCCGCTGGCGATTGCTGCAATTGTATCTGTCTTCATGAGATATATACCTCCCACATTATCCTATGAGCCACTTCCAAGGGAACAGAATCCAGGAATTCTGCTTTCTTGGAAATGCTCATACCATCCTCTGATTCTCTTCATGATACGATTCCTGCGATATCTCTGCAAAGACAAATGCAGCTATATCCATTGTTGAAAGAAAACAGGCTGCCGCAAACCTGCGGCAGCCTGTCTGATTCGCACTTCAGAACTCTTGTCCCTGTGCATCCGGATTACTCTTCGCTGCCGGAATTCTCTGCACTGTTTCTGTTCTTATAACTGCGGTTGTTGTAATCTCTGTGGTAATCACTGCGGTGATAGTCCTTGCGATATCCGCCGCGATTATAATCTCTTCTACCATTCTCTCCGCGTCCGGTATATTCTTTCTTTTCCTTCTTCAGAGAGATTACGATATGACGATAAGGCTCCTCACCCTCACTGCGGGTAACTACATACTTATCGTTCTGCAGAGAAGAATGAATGATTCTTCTCTCATAGGGATTCATAGGCTCCAGAGATACAGGACGTCTGGTCTTCTTTACCTTATAAGCGATATTTCTGGCCAGAGTCTCCAGTGTTTCTTTTCTTCTCTCACGGTAGTTCTCGATGTCCAGCTTTACACGAACATACTCCTCCGTATACTTATTTACAACTAGGCTGGTCAGATACTGCAGAGAATCCAGTGTCTGTCCTCTCTTACCAATCAGGATACCCATATCATCGCCCTTCAGGTCGATATCCATGGTCTTCTCTTCCTCATTGTAAACGATATCCAGTACGACTTCCATATTCATGGTATGGAATACTTCGTCCAGGAATTCCTTCGCTGCGCCTTCCAGTGTGAACTTCTTCTTCGCCTGGATGACAGCAGGTCTGCTGCCGATTCCGAATAATCCGGTATTGCCCTTATCCAGAACCTCGATGATCAGCTCCTCTGCCGGTACATGAAATTCTTCCACGGCCAGAGCAGTTGCTGCTTCTACATTCTTTGCAGAAAATGTCTTAAATTCCATTTTATACCCCTATGAAGCTTCGCTTCATCTTATTTTTTATCGTGCTTCTCGTTATATGCCTTTACCATACCGGCCTTGGCAGCCAGACTTCCGGGCTTCGCCTTCGTATTCTTCTCATAGTAAGCGGTAGATTCTTTGATCTGCTCATCTCTCTCCTGAGAAGTCTGAGCTTTCTTAGCAATGGAAGAAGTGGACTTACTTCCACCGGTCACAGCCTGACGCTCTGCCATACGCTTATCGATTTCCTTAGACATATTCTTGGTATTCATATTCGCATTGGCAGACAGAGGGGGAAGGCCCTTCTTTGCACGCTTCTTATTCTGCTTCTTGATATTCTCAGCAATCAGATCCTCGATCTTAATGCTGTTCATATACTTGTTGATGAAGATCTGCTGAATCAGCATAACCACGGACATAACGATCCAGTATACACCGATGAAGCAAGGGAAGGAGAAACAGAATACCAGGGACATCAGAGGCATCATGTAGTTCATCGTCTTCATGCTGCTTGCCATAGCATTGTTCTCATCCATGGAAGGCTGATTCTTCATCATCAGCTGGGTAGATGCAAACTGAGCTGCAGCTGCCAGAATAGGAATCAGAATCGTGGGGTTGAGTCCAATTGTAGGAGTAGACTTCAGATCAATGATACCGAACATGGTATACATCGCCGTAATCTCCGCCTCGCTGAAGTTCGCCAGCTGAGGAATGTGCTGCTCCAGATTGTAGATAACCGGATACAGAGCGAAGAGCAGTACGATCTGCAGCAGAGAAGGCAGGCATCCTGCGGACATACTCACACCATACTTCTCATATACCAGCTGCTGCTCGATCTGCATTCTCTGCATCGATGCATTGTCTTTCTTACCTGCGTACTTTTTCTGAATTGCCTGAAGTTCAGGATTCATGATTGCCGTCATCTTAGAGAACTTCTGCTGACGTACCGTCAGAGGCATCAGCAGCAGACGGGTAATAACAGTGAAGAGAACTACACACAGTGCAATACTGTGGATCCCCATAGCATCCAGTACGATAAAGATGCCTCTCATCACATAACCAAGCAGGAACGCAAGCTGCTTGATGATCGGCCAGGTGCCGACACCCGAATAAGTTGCGGTTGTACATGCCAAAAAGGTCATAAACTCCTCCTTTGAGGTTACACACCGATACCTCTCCTAAGGTACCGGGTCGACTCCGCCTTGGGAAAATGGATTACATCTCAGAATTCTCCAGCAGGCCAACAGGCCTCCCTTAAGCACACCATACTTTTCTATCGCCTCCACCGCATACTGAGAACAGGTCGGCGTATACTTACAATGCGTGTAAATTTTTAAAGGTGAGAGATACTTCTGATAGAAACGAATACATCCGATAATCAGTTTCTTCATTATTATTACTCACCTTCGTTTAGATATACATTATGATGCTTGCCAAGATGAATCAGGGCGCTCTCGATCTTATGATAATCTTTGTCCCAGGCGTCCTTTCGAACTACGATCACATAGTCATAATTCGGCTTCCAACGATTTAAATTGCTGCGGAAACTTTCACGGATCAATCTCTTCATCCGATGTCTGACGACACTGTTCCCGACTTTCTTACTGACAGAGATGCCGACTCTGCCATCGTGATTCTGGCTTTTCTCCAATACATACATGACGAGAAGTCGATTCCCGTAAGATTTACCCTGCTGGTAAACCTCACCAAAATCACGCGTGTTCTTCAACGAAACAAACTGTTTCATGCTTCTCCTCACTGTCCTTCTATACAGTGCTAGCGAGATTCCCGCGCTTCCCCTACGGCTTAGGCCACTGCTCTTCCCGACTGATTTCTTCCTATGAAAAAGAGCACCGGAACCATCCGCTTCAGAGCGGACTATCCATGCCCTTTTCAAAAGGCTGCCCGGTTCCACTCGCGTGGATACGATGAAGCTGCCTGTCCATATTCAACTGTCAGACAGCTCATCTGCATTCGCCTGCTCTAAGCCGTAACCATCAAGGGCTTATGCAGAAAGCTGCTTTCTACCTTTTGCTCTACGAGCGGACAGAACCTTTCTTCCACCAGCAGTGCTCATTCTGGAACGGAAACCATGAACCTTAGCTCTCTGTCTCTTCTTGGGCTGAAATGTCATCTTCATCTGGACACACCTCCTTTTACTTGCCTATTTCTTTTTATTCCCTTGGGAATATGCATCGCAGGATTCCTATGTTATGTGAAGACATAGTAATACCTTTGATTCTTGCATAGCATTACCATTATATGCAAAGCACTCCCATTCGTCAAGAAGAAAAATTACATATTTGTTAAGCGTTTTTTGCTTATCCACATTGGTGGATTTGTCCTCATCCACGGTAAAAGTTATCCACATTTTGTGTATAACTTGTGGATAACCTTACCTTTTTCTGTGTATGTTTTTTTATTTTTTTCCCAAAAATCGTTCTTTTTTGTCTGTGTACAACTGAATATCTACTTTCTTCGCAATTGTTGATATTTTCTCTTTTTTTATAGTGTTTCACAGCAGATTCGCCGGGTTATCCACACAGGATAAGTTTTTTCTGTGTAAAAGTTACCTGTTTTCATTGAAAAAGAATCCTGTTTGTTATAAACTATATAGGTATGGTTTTAAATTGGAATACTAGCGCACTCCGGAATCTCTCCGCAGATTCTGTAAGTCGCTGACCTGAACGGAAGTGATTTATCCCTTCTGTTATTTTGGTGTTTGAAATTAGCTATTTACCGGAGGCCCAACTATGTCGCTTCAGATCATCAGAGAAAACTGGGATACTATACTTCATCGTCTGAGACTGGAATATGATCTCACCGATGTTTCTTACAACACATGGATCGTTAAGCTGGAGATCGTATCCCTGGAAGGTGGTCACCTGGTACTCCACTACCCCGGCGACACAACAGCCGCAGCTTATGTTGCAAGGAAGTATGCAACATTTATTCAGGTTACCATTGAGGAGATTACCGGCATTCACTGCGAAGTTACGATCGTATCCGCAGCAACTCCACAAGCTGCTCCCAAGGTAAAGCCGGCGGTAGACTATGCCCTCTCCGCACACGCGAATCTGAATCCCCGCTATACCTTTGATACTTTCGTTGTAGGCAACAACAACAAGATGGCCCACGCAGCCTCTCTTGCTGTTGCCGAGTCTCCCGCAGAGATCTATAACCCCCTCTTTATCTATGGAGGAGTTGGTCTTGGCAAGACACATCTGATGCATTCCATCGCACACTTTATATTAAGAAGGAATCCGTCTGCCAAGGTGCTCTACGTTACCAGTGAGAAGTTCACTACCGAGCTGATCGATGCCATTCGTAACAAGAATAACATCACAACAGCAGAATTCCGCGCCAAGTATCGTGATATCGATGTTCTCCTCATCGACGATATCCAGTTTATTGCCAACAAGGAGAGTACGCAGGAAGAGGTATTCCATACCTTCAATGCTCTCTATGAAGCCAAGAAGCAGATCATCCTCTCCAGTGACCGCCCTCCCAAGGCAATTCCCACGCTGGAAGAGCGCCTTCGTTCTCGTTTTGAGTGGGGCCTGATCGTAGATATCGGCTCCCCCGATTATGAGACCCGAATGGCGATCCTTCGCAAGAAGGAGGAGATGGAGGGATACAATATAGATAATGAAGTAATTAAGTACATTGCTACCAATATTGTATCCAATATCCGTGAACTGGAGGGCGCGCTGACTAAGATCGTGGCCATGGCTCGTCTGACAGATCAGGAGATTACTCTGAGTCTTGCTGAGGAAGCGCTGCGTGATCACATCTCTCCGAACCAGGTAAGAGAGATCACCCCTGAATTGATCATCGAGGTTGTGTCTGAGCACTTCAACATCGATCCCAAGGATCTGATCTCTGTGAAGCGCACGAAGGACCTGGTTCTTCCCAGACAGATCGTTATGTACCTCTGCCGCAATATGACCTCTGTTCCTTTGCAGCAGATTGCCAAGTGCCTTGGTAAGAAGGATCACACCACGATCATCCATGGTCACGAAAAGATTGCCGGAGAGATGAAGACCAACGAGACACTTCGCAACACGATTGAGATTCTGAAGAAGAAGATCAACCCTTCCTGATTCTCTTTAAGAAGCACCAGAGGAGCGGAGCAAGGACTGACAAAGGGTTGGAAGCTCCTTGTGGACAAGCTTCCAACCCTTTGTGGATAACCCCCACGATTTTGTGGATGATATATCCACTCCTGCTATGTGTATATGTTGTGTTTTCTGTGTGGATAAGTGGCAGCGATTTTTCTCCTGAGGATGATTGAACAGTTATCCTCAGAGAATCTTCTGACCATTCCCTGACTTATCCCTGTCGGGAATCTTCGTTTTTGCGTGCATTTTCCGGGTTTTCCACAGATTCACAATCCCTAATACTATTACTACTAAGAATCCCTATTAATTAATTTATTTATTCAGCCAGAAGGAGATACCCACAATTATGAAACTTTCCTTTCTCAAGTCCGATCTTTTAAATGGTATCAATATTGTTCTGAAGGCAGTTCCTTCCAAGACGACTATGCCAATTCTGGAGTGCATTCTCGTAGATGCTACGTCAGATCAAATCAAGCTGACTGCCAATGATATGGAACTTGCTATCGAGACCATCGTTCCCGGTGAGATCATCGAACCCGGCCGGATCGCCATCGATGCGAAGCTTTTCTCTGAGATCGTAAGAAAGCTGGCAGACAGCACTGTGATTGTAGAAGAAGATGGCAACGAGAATATTCGGATCTCCTGTGAGAAAGCGAACTTTAATATCTCCGGTAAGAGAGGCGATGACTTCAGCTTTATGCCTTCCATTGAGAAGAAGGAATATATCTGCATTTCTCAGTTTACCCTGAAGGAGATCATTCGACAGACGATCTTCTCAATTGCAGCCAATGAGAACAACAAACTGATGACGGGTGAACTGTTCTCTGTCGATGCGAATGCTCTGCAGGTCGTCTCTCTGGATGGACATCGTATCTCAATCCGCAATGTAGAACTGCGTGACCAGTATGATCGGAAGAAGGTCGTGGTTCCTGGCAAGACACTGATCGAGATCAGCCGTATTCTTCCCGGTGAGAAGGACAGTGATGTCTATATCTTCTTCGGAAGAAATCATATTCTGTTTGAATTTGATCAGACCGTTGTACTCTCCCGTCTGATTGAAGGTGAGTACTTCCGTATTGAACAGATGATCTCCAGTGATTTTGAGACGAAGATTACTGTGAATAAGAAGGAACTGATGGATTCCATCGAGAGATCTATCCTTCTGGTACGCGAATCTGATAAGAAGCCGATCATCATCAGTGTTCGGGATGAGGAGATGGAACTGTCCATGAATTCAGTGATCGGTTCTATGAGAGAGAGCATGATGATTAATAAGACCGGCAAGGATATCATGATCGGTTTCAATCCCAGATTCCTGTTGGATGCTCTTCGTGTCATTGATGATGAGGAGATCAGTATCTACATGGTGAATTCTAAGGCGCCCTGCTTTATCAGGGATGATGAGCAGTCCTATATCTACCTGATCCTGCCTGTGAACTTCACCACACCCAGATAAAATCCATATGTATCTTTATGCATTCATGGAATGTATTAATAATATACATAGGGATGAACTATTAAATAGCGAAGGAGCTAGGATCATGGATACTCTTGCATTAAGAGGTGAGTATATTAAGCTGGGTCAGGCCATTAAGGCTGCCGGATATGTAGAATCCGGTGTGGATGCCAAGGATGTCATCATCCAGGGAATGGTTCAGGTGAATGGAGAGACCTGTACCCAGAGAGGCAAGAAGTGTGTCGCAGGTGATGTGATCACTTTCGAAGGGCAGACGCTGACGATCACCGAATGATCATTCGGTCTCTGGAACTTTCTGATTATCGTAATTATGAATATCTGAAGCTGGATTTTGATCCGGGGACCAATATCTTCTACGGAGATAATGCCCAGGGGAAGACGAATGCGCTGGAGGCTATCTATGTCTGCGCAACCTCCAAGTCGCATCGAGGTACCAGGGATCGTGAGATGATCCGCTTTGATCAGGAAGAAGCCCATATTAAGATGATCGTGGAGAAGAGGGATGTCCCTTATCGGATCGATATGCATCTGAAGAAGGGGCGGGCCAAGGGGGTGGCTGTCAACGGACTCCCCATCCGTAAGATTACGGAGTTGTTCGGCATCATCAATGTCATCTTCTTCTCGCCGGAAGACCTCAGCATCATCAAGGACAGTCCTGCTGAGAGGCGCCGTTTCATGGATATGGAGCTGTGTCAGCTGGACCCGATCTATACTTATAATCTGGTAAACTACAATAAGGTTGTGACTCAGAGGAATCGTCTGTTGAAGGATATGGAAGACAGACCGGATCTGGCAGATACACTTCCTATCTGGGATGAGCAGATGATTCAGTACGGAGAGAATGTGATCTCCCGAAGAAAGCTATTCCTGGAAGAATTGAATGAGATCATTCAGGAGATACATAGAAATCTGACAGGCGAGAAAGAGAATCTGAGTGTGATCTATGTTCCGAATTCGGAGGCCGGACATCTGGCTGCCGATATGCGGAAGAACCGAAGCAGAGATCTGGGAGCCCGCGTCAGTCTGACCGGACCTCACAGAGATGATATGGAGTTCAGAATCGATGATATCGATGTACGACACTTCGGTTCTCAGGGACAGCAGCGTACGGTAGCACTATCCCTGAAGCTTGCGGAGATTGAACTGGTGAGAAGGCGGACCGGAGATCGCCCGATTCTTCTTCTGGATGATGTGCTGTCTGAACTGGACCGTAATCGTCAGATGCATCTGCTGAAGAGCATTGCGGATATCCAGACGATGATTACATGCACAGGACTTGATGACTTTGTGCAGAACTGTTTTCATATAGACCGTAAGTTCCGGGTAGAAGCCGGAAGTATACATGTAGAAGATTGATTTCATTGAGAGTCCTATCTTCAATGGAGATTCAATGAGTAATAGACAGGAGGAAGATAAAGCTATGTGTAAGGAGCAATCCAATTATGATGCAGGGCAGATTCAGATCCTTGAGGGTCTGGAGGCTGTAAGAAAGCGTCCCGGTATGTATATCGGAAGCACATCCTCCCGTGGTCTGCATCATCTGGTATATGAGATCGTTGACAATTCTGTAGATGAGGCACTGGCCGGATTCTGCAGCGTAATCGATGTACAGATCAATGAAGATAATTCCATTACGGTTAAGGATAATGGAAGAGGTATCCCGATCGGTATTCACCCCAAGGCCGGAATTCCTGCTGTAGAAGTTGTATTCACAGTACTTCATGCCGGCGGTAAGTTCGGCGGTGGAGGATATAAAGTATCCGGAGGTCTGCATGGTGTAGGTGCCTCCGTTGTGAATGCTCTGTCCACCTGGTTGGAAGTGGAGATCTGCCATGAGGGGAAGATCTATAAGCAGAGATATGAGAAGGGCAAGCCCGTGACGAAGCTGGAGGTCATCGGGGATTGCGAGGCTGGGAAGACGGGAACGAAGGTTACCTTCCTTCCTGACAGTACAATTTTCGAGGAGACTGTATATGATTACGATATTCTGAAGACCAGACTTCGCGAGACGGCTTTTCTGACCAGGAGTCTTCGCATCGTTCTTCGCGATGATCGGGAAGAAAAGAAGGAGAAGGTCTTCCACTATGAGGGAGGTATTCGTGAATTCGTTACCTACCTGAACCGCAGCAAGACCCCCCTTTATGATCAGGTCGTATATTGCGAGGGCAAGAAGGATAATGTATATGTGGAGGTGGCCTTCCAGCATAATGATTCCTTCAATGAATCCACCTTCAGTTTCGTGAATAATATCGTAACACCGGAGGGCGGTACGCATCTGGCTGGATTTAAGAATGCCCTGACCAAGACCTTCAATGACTATGCCCGCAAGAATAAGCTTCTCAAGGAAAATGAAGATAATCTGTCCGGAGATGATATTCGAGAGGGTCTGACAGCTATCATCAGCGTGAAGATTGAGGATCCTCAGTTTGAAGGTCAGACCAAGCAGAAGCTTGGCAATAGTGAAGCCAGAGGTGCTACGGACAGCGTTGTCAGTGAGCAGGTGACCTACTTCCTGGAACAGAATCCGGCAGTAGCGAAGACCATCATTGAGAAGGCTGTGCTTGCACAGCGCGCAAGAGCGGCTGCGAGAAAAGCCAGAGAACTGACAAGAAGAAAGACTGCTTTGGAGGGGCTGGCTCTTCCCGGTAAGCTGGCGGATTGTTCGGATAAGAACCCCGAGAATTGTGAGATCTTCATCGTAGAGGGAGATTCTGCAGGTGGATCTGCTAAGTCGGCAAGACGCCGTGATACGCAGGCGATTCTTCCGCTGAGAGGTAAGATACTGAATGTAGAGAAGGCCAGACTGGACCGTATCTACGGCAATGCCGAGATTAAGGCGATGATTACAGCATTCGGTACCGGTATTCATGAAGACTTCGATATCAGCAAGCTGCGCTATCATAAGATCATCATTATGACGGATGCCGATGTTGATGGAGCTCATATCAGCACTCTGATGCTGACCTTCCTCTATCGCTTTATGCCGGAGCTGATCAAGCAGGGATATGTATATCTGGCACAGCCTCCGCTCTATAAGATCGAGAAGAATCGTAAGGTATGGTATGCTTACAGTGATGAACAGCTGAATGCGATTCTGACGGAGATCGGCCGTGATTCCAGTAACAAGATTCAGCGATATAAGGGTCTTGGTGAGATGGATGCAGAGCAGCTCTGGGAGACCACCATGGATCCGGAACGCCGTATTCTGCGCCGCGTGGTGATGGATGGAGAGAGTGAATCGGAAGTGGATGTTACCTTCACAACTTTGATGGGAGACCAGGTGGAGCCGAGAAGAGAGTTCATCGAGGCGAACGCTAAGTTTGTGAAGAACCTGGATGTATAAGAAGGGAACGCGTCATGGACGATAAGGTATTTGATTTTGACAGAATAAAGGACATCGATCTGAAGAAGACGATGGAGGATTCTTATATCGACTATGCCATGAGTGTCATAGCAGCCCGTGCGCTGCCGGATGTTCGAGATGGCATGAAGCCGGTACAGAGAAGAATTCTCTGGTCTATGATCGAACTGAATAATGGACCGGATAAGCCTCACCGTAAGTGTGCACGTATCGTCGGTGATACTATGGGTAAGTATCATCCTCATGGTGACAGCTCGATCTACGGAGCATTGGTTACGCTGGCTCAGGACTTCAATACCAGATACCCTCTGGTAGATGGTCATGGCAACTTTGGTTCCATCGATGGTGATGGCGCAGCAGCTATGCGATATACGGAGGCTCGCCTCAGCAAGATATCCATGGAGATGATTGCGGATATCAACAAGAATACCGTGGACTTCATGCCGAACTTCGATGAGACAGAGAAGGAACCTACCGTACTTCCTGCAAGATACCCGAATCTTCTGGTGAACGGTACCTCCGGTATCGCTGTAGGTATGGCAACCAATATTCCTCCTCACAACCTGAGAGAGACGATTCAGGCGGTGGTGAAGATCATCGATAATCAGGTGGAGCAGGATCGGGATACGGATATCGAAGAATTGATGGATATCATCAAGGGACCGGACTTCCCTACCGGAGCTATGATCATCGGTCATTCCGGCATTGAGGAAGCTTACAGAACCGGACGCGGCAAGATCCGTGTACAGGCTGTGACGGATATCGAGCCGATGGCCAATGGCAAGAACCGCATCGTAGTCACTGAGATTCCCTATATGGTGAATAAGGCGAAGCTGATTGAGAAGATCGCCGAACTGGTCAAGGAGAAGCGTGTTGATGGTATTACGGATCTTCGTGATGAGTCTGACAGAGAAGGTATGCGTATCGCCATTGAACTGCGGCGTGATGTGAATCCTCAGGTTGTACTGAACCAGCTCTTCAAGCATACACAGCTGATGGATTCCTTCGGTGTGATCATGCTTGCTCTGGTAAACAATGAGCCTAAGATTCTGAATCTGAAGGATATGCTGCTTCACTATCTGAATCATCAGAAAGAAGTAGTGACCCGCAGAACCCAGTATGAACTGAATAAGGCAGAAGAGCGAGCTCATATCTTACAGGGCTTGCTGATTGCTCTGGATAATATTGATGAAGTGATTCGCCTGATCCGTGCAGCTGCGACACCGGCAGAGGCAAAGCTTGCTCTGATGGAGCGCTTTGGACTGTCTGATGCACAGTCTCAGGCTATCGTAGATATGCGTCTGCGAGCTCTTACCGGTCTGGAAAGAGAAAAGATTGAGAATGAGTATGCAGAACTGCAGAAGCGAATTGGAGAATTGAAGGCGATTCTGGCAGATGAGAAGGTGCTTCTCGGAGTGATTCGCACAGAGATGATGCAGATTGCCGATAAGTATGGAGATGAACGTCGTACGAAGATCGGCTATGATCTGGAAGAAATCAATATGGAGGACCTGGTTGCTGATGATCCTACCGCTCTGGTCATGACAGAGAAGGGATATATCAAGCGTATGAGTCTGGATCAGTTCAAGACTCAGCGCAGAGGCGGCAAGGGTATCCGTGGTATGCAGAAGATTGACGATGACAATATCAGAGATATTGTTGTTACGACCAACCACAGAGATCTTCTCTTCTTCACCAACCAGGGACGTGTCTATAAGCTGAAGGCTTATGAGATTCCCGAGGCAGGAAGAACTTCCCGGGGAACAGCCATCGTCAATATTCTTCCTCTTCAGCCGGAGGAAGGAATCCGTGCCATTATTCAGGTACGTACGATCGATGAAGAGTTCTATATGATCATGGCAACGAAGGATGGTATCGTGAAGAAGACACCTATCCGCGAGTATGCCAATATCCGCAAGACCGGTCTGCTGGCTATCAACCTCAGAGAAGGGGATCGACTGATCAGTGCGAAGATCATCGAAGAGGGAAGCGACATTATTCTGGTGACCCGCAAGGGTATGAGCATCCGCTTTAAGGAGAGAGATGCCAGAGCCATGGGAAGAACTTCCATGGGTGTGATGGGTATCAATCTGGAAGAGGATGATGAGGTCGTATCTATGCAGATCGTACAGGCAGGTACACATCTGCTGATCGTATCAACCAAGGGTATGGGCAAGAGAACTGCTATGGAAGAGTTCAATGTTCAGAACCGAGGCGGTAAGGGACTAAAGTGCTACCGAATCACAGAGAAGACAGGAGATATCCTGGCTGCCAGAGCAGTGACAGAGGGTCAGGAACTGATGATGATCACCTCCGAGGGAATCGTGATCCGTACTTCTATCGATGAGATTTCGATTCTCGGAAGAATTACTTCCGGTGTCAAGCTGATCACGCTGGAAGATGGCGTGGAAGTTGCCAGCATGACGACGATGGATGCCGTTGAAGGCGATGCTGAGGAAGATAGCCTTGAATCGATGAATGAGGATGAGTCGATGAAGGAAGATACGGAAGAATAAGATATCACAAAGCTTCAGAAGTACTTGTGCATGCGCGGTACTTTTGAAGCTTTTTTAGAAAAAAGATTGACAGTCATCCGTGTGTATGCTATATTATTACATGCGTCTGGCGAAGATGCACCAATTGAATATTGGTAGAGATGTTAATTCGGAGAAGTACTCAAGTGGCCGAAGAGGCGCCCCTGCTAAGGGTGTAGGTCGGGCAACCGGCGCGAGGGTTCAAATCCCTCCTTCTCCGCTAGCTAAGCGCTGAATTAGCAGATGAATGGAAGCAGTAAGACTGCTTCCATTTTTTTTCTCAAAGATATAAGCAGATGAATAAAGGATTGCCGCATATCATATGAAGCAATCCTTTGGTTACTCTTCTATTTTTCTCTGTACTCTTCCACTGCTGTGTCATAGAGATTATTGCCGAGGCAGTCCATAACTACGATAACAGGAAGATTCTCAACGGTCAGCTTGCGGATGGCTTCCGGACCCAGATCCTCATAGGCAACGACCTCGGATGCCTTGATTCTCTGTGAGAGAAGGGCTCCGGCACCTCCGACAGCGGCGAAGTATACGGCACCGTTTCTCATAACTGCTTCTCTGACAGCCTCATTGCGTCTTCCCTTGGCCACCATGCCGGTCTGACCAAGATCAAGCAGGGTAGGTGCATACTTATCCATTCTGCTGGCGGTGGTCGGTCCTGCGGAGCCGATAGGACGTCCCTCTCTTGCAGGGGAAGGTCCAAGATAATAGAGGATGGTATTCTCCATGGGAATCGGAAGTTCCTCTCCTCGCTCCAAGGTCTCGATCATTCTCTTATGAGCCGCATCTCTTGCACTGTAGATGGTTCCGGTAATAGTTACTACATCTCCGGCACGTAAGGCAGCTGCCTTCTCTTTAGTAAATGGTGTAGTGATTGCGATACTCATCCCAGGACCCTCCTTGCGTGGCGATTCACATGGCAGCAGATATTGATAGCAACAGGCAGCATAGCAATATGTGTCGGATAGGTCTCAATATTCACAGCCAGTGCGGTGGTGGTACCTCCAAGACCGGCAGGACCGATGCCGAGTCCATTGATCTTCTTCAGCATCTCTTCTTCCAGGTCGCGGACATATTGCTGCTCGGGCTTTACATCAAGAGGACGTGTAAGAGCCTTCTTCGCCATGATGGCAGCCTTCTCAAAGTTGCCTCCGACACCAACGCCGACAACCATGGGAGGACAGGCATTGGGACCGGCAGCCTTCACAGTCTCGAGAATCGCTGCCTTGACGCCCTCGATACCATCTGCGGGCTTCAGCATGAAGATTCGGCTCATATTCTCACTGCCGGCACCCTTGGGTGCAATCGTGATGGTCAGCTTGTCTCCGGGTACTACATCATAGTGAATGATAGCAGGGGTGTTGTCTCCGGTGTTCACACGGTCGATAGGATCCTTGACAGCAGACTTTCTCAGATAACCTTCGACATATCCGCGATGGACACCTTGATTGATGGCATCGGTCAGATTACCGCCTACGATCTGCACATCCTGACCAAGCTCTGCGAATACAACGGCAAGGCCGGTATCCTGACAGATCGGAATCATATCAGATCCTGCAATCTGGAGATTCTCTTGCAGTTGTCCGAGAATCTCACGTCCGAGGGGAGACTTCTCTGTTACTTGTGCACGGTCAAGCACTTCTCTCATATCGGGGCTCAGAAAGTGGTTCGCCTCGATACACATCTCTTTTACATTCTCGATGATATCATCTACATGAATACGATTCATCTTTGTTTCGTGCGAATTCTATAAGAAACGGGGGGAGCCGAATCGTGAATTCGCAGCTTCCTTTCTCAGATTCTCAATTATTATACATGAAAATGTATTCACATGCCACAGGGAACTGCAAATAATAAGACGACTATAATCGGTAAAATATGACACAAATATGAAGTAGGGTGTAAAGACTTTATTACGTTAAAGAAAGATATGACAATTTGACATATTATCAGATATTATATTAAATTGTTTTTATGAAAGATACAAAAAAGTTGAAAAAACCTGTTGACAAACACAATTGAGGGTGATAAGATACACATCGTTGCGAGTGAGAACAGCAAGAAGCCTTCTTCGAAAGAGCGTGCGGCGATCACGGACAAC
>R17__coassemble_239_pt1 | contig 35653 bp, 28 predicted proteins | sample R17__metabat2_low_PE_029 | metagenome-assembled genome bin R17
AAGGGGCTTCTGCGCCCTTTTTCAGCCTTTGCTCCCCTGGTGCATCATAAAAAGACCGCTGCGGGGGCAGCGGTCCGAAATTTATCAAATTAGTTATATTGCCCGATAGTTTCTCCACTTGCCGCTTCGGTAGCGAAGCAGGAAGCAAAGGGAACGGAAGCTCCAGTCTGCAATCATAGCGATCCACACGCCGATGACCTGAAAGTCAAGGACGATTCCAAAGAGAACAGCTACACCGACGCGGAAGAATATCATAGAGATTGTCCCCACAAGCATCGTATATCTGGCATCACCGGTTGCACGCAGAGCATTGGCCAGATTAAAAGAGGTGGGATGTACGAAACAGCTTCCCACATTGTGGATCGTAACCAGGATCACACAGTACTCATATCCTTCTGCAGACAATTGATACAATCCGAGGATCTGCTTCATGAAGACAGCCATCAGAATCGTCATCGTAATGTTGCCAAGATAGGAGATTGCCATGATCTTCTTCATATAATAAGCAGCCTGATCATACTCTTCTGCTCCGATACATTGACCAATCACCGTTGTTGTCGCCAGGTTATTGGCACTGCAGATAATAATGGCAATCGTTCCTACGCTGAGGGATGCTGAGCTTGCCGCAATCTGAGAGGTACCAAACAGGGATACGATTGCCGTTACGAGAATCCGTCCCAATGCGAAGAATCCGTTCTCAATTCCGTTGGGAAGAGCAATACCGAGGATACGGTGGATGGAGTCTCTGTTCCAGGCAAGAATATGTCTCCATTCGATATAGATCTGATTCTTCCTGCCGAATGCCATACCGCTCATCACCAGTCCGGCAAAGATGCGGGAGATCAGGGTGGGAACGGCCACACCCAGAACACCTGCATGCAGGATAAAGATACCAATGGCATTGCCGATCACGTTGATCAGATTCATCATCATCGATACCTGCATCGTCCGATTCGTCTTGCCCATAGAGCGAAACAGAGCTGCCGCAGAATTATAGATTCCAAGGAAAGGATAGGATAATGCCGTCACGAAGAGATAGAGAACGGCCGCTTCCATAACATCCGCCTCTACGGAACGATAGAAGAGCTGCAGGATCCCCCTGCGGAAGATCACGCTGAATGCCATCACGGCAAGCGAGATCAAGGCAGCGAGCAGCATCAGCTGGCTTGCGGAATGATTCGCTTTCTCGTGCTCCCTGTTGCCAATATACTGAGCTACGATCACCGCTCCTCCGGTTCCCACCGCCGCAAGCACTGTATTCACCAGAAAGGTGTACATATCCACCAGGGCAACCCCTGACATAGCCGCCTCTCCGGCGTAGCTAACCATCATGCTGTCAGCAATGCCGACCAAAAAGACAAGCCCCTGCTCTACGACCAGGGGCGCTATCAATCGGAGTAAGTCCTGATTCGAGAACATGGTTCCCTTCACCATTGTCTTACGTTCCATCCTTATTCCTCCTAATGTTTACGAAAATGCTGGATCACACTCTTAATTCCGTGAAGGATCATACGAATCAATGCGTAGATCACAAACATAAACATAAAACCGACCAGTCCGAACATGATATCAGCGAACTCCATCCTGCCGGTTCCCGTCACCTGCTGTCCGATCTCTATCGCAAAGGTAATAACGACCAGAAGCGTTGTAACATAGATCCAGGTGATGATAAGTTCATGATCGTTACTCGCCAGCCAGTTAAAGAGCGGCTCAATGATCATTACCAGAATAATACCGAGCGCTCCAATCACCAGAAAGTGAAGATCCTTATCCGAAAGGGATAACCCCAGGGAATCATTCAGACCAAGAACCATATTGTGAATCTTTGCAATCCACTCTACAATTCTATACAATATCTCTGTCATACTCTCAACCTCCAATTTGTGACATCTTTCGACTCTCTTCCTCGGGAATCACATGCCTCAGCCCAAAACTATGATGTTCCGGCTTCATCAGAATCCCCTCTCGCATGGCAGCAAGCAATGCACCGTCATCTTCCTGTGATAAAGATGGACGCAGATCAACCCCACGATTATACTGAAGGCAGCACTTGAGAAATCCCTCTGAAGTCAATCTGACTCGATTGCAGTCGGAACAGAAAGCATGACTGACGGCACTGATCCATCCGATCTTCCCGCAGAAGCCTTCAATCTCTACGTATCTTGCCGGACCATTCCCCAAGCGGCCATCATAGGGATGAAGCGTACCATAACGGTTCTCCAGAACCGCCATCAGCCGATCCTCCGCCCAGCCTGAACCTTCCTTTCCAAGACCGATCGGCATCAGTTCAATAAAGCGCACATGCACATTCGCCTGTCTGGCAAGTTCTGCAATCTCCAGGAACTCTTCTGCCGTCGTATCTGCCATCGCAACACAATTGATCTTGACAGGAATCCGTCCTTCCTGCACCGCCTTCTCAAGACCGGCCAGCACCTCGGGCAGAGCGTCCCTTCTCGTCAATGTGCGGAACTTCTCCCGGTTCAGCGTATCCAGACTGATCGTCACAGCGTCCAATCCGGCATCCACCAGATCATCATACATTGCAGCAAGCAGAACACCGTTTGTTGTCATCGTCACCTGTTCTATTCCGGATATCGCCTTGATCTCCCGGATCAAACCTACCACTCCCCGGCGCACCAGCGGCTCCCCGCCGGTAAGCTTGATACGATGGATGCCGAGTGCAGCTCCGATACGGCAGATGCGAAGAATGTCCGCATACCTGAGAATACGGTCATGACTGACACTGACAATTCCTTCTTCCGGCATGCAGTAGGTGCAGCGAAGATTACATCGATCAGTCACAGATATTCTCATGTAGTCGATCTCTCTGCCACAGCGATCTCTCATTGTGCAGATCCCCCACACTCGCCTTCTGTTCCGCAGAGAATACCCAGACCATGTCCGAGAGACGGAAGAACGAATTCCAGAGCTTCTCTGACTGCCTTCGGGCTGCCCGGCATATTGATGATCAGCGTGCGCTTGCGGATTCCGGATACAGCACGGCTCAGCATCGCTCGATTGGTAATCGTCATCGAATAGGCACGGATCGCTTCCGCAATGCCATTCGCCATACGATCACAGACTGCAATCGTTGCCTCAGGGGTCACATCCCTTACCGAGAATCCGGTCCCGCCGGTCGTGAATACCACATTGACCTGCACCTCATCAGCAAGACGCTTCAGTTCTGTCTCCAGCGGTTCCAGACCATCCGGAAGAAGAAGGTACTCTACCACTTCGTAACCTCCGAATTCCTTCAGGATCGACGCAATCATAGGACCACTCTTATCTTCTCTTTCACCTCGGGACCCCTTATCACTCAAGGTAACAATGGCTGCGGTAAAGGGCTTCTTTCCGTCATTCGACTCCATCATGCACATCTTCTCCTTCTCACATTTCCATACGTTATTCTATCTATCACAGTTCCCTCGGATTGTCAACCAAAGGGCTTCTACTCCTCATTGCCAAAATACAGCCGGAAGAAAGCATTCGTCGACCGCTCTACATCTGTCTGAAGCTTCCGATATCGCTCAAGGAAGGATCTGCCCCGCTCCGTCAGGCGGGAATTACCTCCACTGGCACCTCCTGCCTTCTTCTCAAGGAAGGCAAAGCCCATATTCTCTTCCGCTTCCTTCACCATCTTCCATCCCTTGCTGTAGGACATGCCCATTGCTTTGCAGGCCGCCAGCATCGACCCTTTCTCATCGATACACTCCAGAAATCCGGCAGTATCCGGTCCGAAGAAATGACTCACTCGTCCCAGAACCAGACGCACGTCACAGGTCATCTTCTTCCCGGCCAGCGACTGTTTCTCATAGTCCAGCATCTGATGATAGCTCTCCTCATCGCTGACTTCCATCAGAATTCCGGGGTCCTGAACTTCCACGCGTGTAGTCACATCCTCGGCAGCAGCCAGAGCACCTCGAAGACCATTCTCCCCTTCATATTGCAAAATATAGGAGATCAGCTTCCTGGAAATACGAATGGGATGTCCTGACCTCCCCTGATGATAAGGAATCACCACATCACCCGCAGCCTCCTGCACACGCGTTAGTGACTCCAATGAGAAAAGCGGTGCATCCGCCGGAAGAAACACGATATCTTCACAACGATTCTTAAGATAGCGAAGTCCCATCTTCACGGAATCCAGCATCTCTGTTGTAGCATAGGCTTCGTTGCGAATGCAGATTACACCTCTGTGCGCCAGATGATGCTCCAGTGCCTCAGCGTCATATCCTGTAATCACGACGATCGGCGAGATTCCCGCACGCCTCAGAGTATCGATTTCTTTTTGTATCAGTGTAGTTCCATTTAACTTAAGCAGTGGCCGGAAAGCTGTCATCTCCGATGTCTTCCCTGCCGCAGCAATCAATGCTCCTGTCTGCATATCTTCCGCTCCTAACTTCTTCCTTCTATTGATCGATAAGCTCCCCGACAAATATCGATTCCATACCTTCTTATCTTACTGCCACCCTGCTGTCCTTACAAGTTCCATGGCACGGCAGGCTGCCTGATATCTCTTCTCCACTCCGGCAAGAGCACTCTTCATAAACTTATATTGCTCCCGCTTCGGACGGAATCGCTCATCCAGAGATACCCTGCGGCTGCCGCATACCAGCTTATCTGCCAGATACACGATCAGATTCTCATTTACAGTCTCCAGATATTCTTCCGGAAGTGTTGTATGCGTTCCAACGATAGACCCAACTTCGGACATGCCCAGTTCTGTCAACATCTCACCTGCTCTCTCCGCATGCTGATCCATTCCCTTCAGCAGATCATGAAGGAGGGCTGCTGAGCGGATCTGCCCTATATTCAGCATCCGCCCCTGCGCTTCCACCTCTTCACTGCATGCTTCCGCAATCTCTGCAGCGAGCTCTGCCACAGCAAGTCCATGCTGCCTGCCCTCCTCCGTCACACCGGCCCAGGCAAGGAGTCTCTCACAGCAGGCATCATCCGGGGTCCGCCGATATTCTATCTCAGCCTCCAGCTTACGATACTCTTCCGGTGTATCCGCATCCAGCATACATCCCGGATCCGGCACATCAACACGAGCAAGTGTCAGGTCTGCCTGTGCAAGTACGCTGCGAAGCCCCTGACGATCGTCACCGTTCAGCACCTTCCCCAGTGCATTTCCCCGGATAAGGATCGGATGACCATCGCATCCATCACACATCGGAATGCAGATATCCTTCGGATCATAGGAGAACCGATCAATCAGAGCATCCAGCGTAAACTTTGTAAAAAGAGGAACATCTACCGGAAGGAAGAAGATTCCCCGCTGTTCCGCATCAAACCCCATCTGACCGGCTTCTTTCAGGCCGATCTTCACAGATTCAAACATGGGCGTGGATGCATAATCCGGATTCATCACCAGACAGATCCTGTCATCTCCGGGGAACTCCTTCTCAACTGCCGTACTGATCTCGTCTGCGCGATTCCCCGTAACGATCACCACCTGCTGCACGCCGGCTGACAGGAAGGTGTGAATCTCACGAAGAATATTGACCTGCCCACCCAGATGCATCAGAGGCTTGAAGTCTCCCATGCGGGAGGACATCCCTGCCGCAGAGATGACAGCCGCAAAGGAGCTCTGCTCAACGATCTCATCCTCACTCTCACCTTCTTCGCCGCATTCACAAGAATAATCATGGCTATGACCATGAGGTCCCGGACCTCCGATATAGTCCTTAATCAATGGCAGACGATCCCGCCGCATATAATCATAGGCGCGCTGTACCTTCTTCGAACTTCCATCATAGCGGGTCACACCCGCGGCCACAATCATATCGAATGGTTCCTGCTCCATCGGTCCGCAGATCACAGCCTCACAATCCTGTTCCAGGATATGCTCAGCAAAGCCGATATTGCGATCATCCTCCTTGGGATAGATCTGCAGAAGTTCATTGTTATCTGCATTGATGATCATCAGGAACTGTGCGTCCCGAAAGGTCTTCGGAACAAGTCCTGTAATCTCCTCGGATTCAGAACATATGGCAATCTTCATGATACCCATTCCTTTCTACTGCTTATCAGTGACGGGGGGGAATCTGTCGAATCATCTTCTTCCCCTTCTCATACGCATCCCCATAGTCAGATACCACCATAAGAGGCAGCGACTCTCCCAGGAGAATACGCACTCGTCGTTCTGTTTCTTCTATTAATAAATGCTCATCGGCCGTCTCTTCCCACAGCACATGCAGGATCAGTCCACCTTTCCACTCGGACTGATAGGCGCGAATCGGCATCCGATACATGATTTCATCCAACTGCGACAGCGACAGTTCCCTGCCATCCGGCAAGCTCACATTGCCGCCCAGACGACCTCGAATACGATCCAGTCGCGGCAGCAGATAGCCGCAGGGACATCTGCCGGGAATCATCCGCCCCAGATCCCCCGTCCGATAACGAATCAAAGGCATGCCTCTCCTGTGAAGAGTCGTAATGACCAATTCTCCCATCCGGCCTTCGGGAACACGTTCTCCGGTTACCGGGTCGAGAATCTCCACCAGCAGATCATCATCCCTCAGATGATAGCCCTCACGCAAGTGACACTGGACACCGCCGCCGTAACCGGTCTCAGACATCCCCCAATGAGTAAAGACCTTGCAGGACCAGAGACTCTCGATCCCCCGCTTCATGCTCTCCGGAATACTGTCCGCGCTGAGCAAAACGGTCTTCGGTCTCAGCTCTGGGTGCTCCTTCGCCAGGCGGTACATCTGAAAGGGCACTCCAATCAGAGTATCCATTCCCTGTGCCAGTTGTCCTGCCTCTTCATAGTCCCGAACGAAGCCGTGAACGTATACTTCTGCAGGAAGGTAAGATAACCCTTCCTTCAATAGACCGCCCACAGAGTAATGGGTAGGACCTTCCATAAATACAGCCACACGGTATCCAGGCTCCACCAAAGAACGGATTCCATGGTTAAAGAACTGAGCCGTTCTCTCCAGATCCTCTTCTGTAAAAAAGATACGCTTGGGTCTTCCTGCGCTTCCGGAACTCTTAAGTGTAATGATACGGGCGATCTCCTTCGGAGAAACACACAGAAGATCCTCCGAATTCATTCTCAAATCTTCCGCAGACGTGAGGGGAAGATGAGTCCAATCCTCTGTATCACAGCTGCGATACTTCTCCCGATAGAAGCTGCTTCTCTCCTGTACATAAGAAAGGAGAAAGGGAACCTCCGACACTTCCGCTTCACAGAGATAGTATCCAACCTTCCGTTCCCTGAGTTCCCGGATCTCCCTGCCCAAGAGCCTCGTGGTATCCCGGTCTTCTCCCACCTGCCGGCAGATCCAGCTTCTCAGGACACGGGATACATCCTGCATATAGTTCACCCGAAATCCCGCCGCTTCGAATCGATGCCTGATCTGATCCGCGGTCTCCAGGCGTCCCACCAGACAGTTGGTTCTCTGCAATTCTTCCGAATCCCCAAGCGGCAGGCTGCCCGATCCTTCTTCCCGAAGATAAAGGTCACTCAGAAGAATGCGCCCGCTGAACTTCAGCACACGATGCATCTCGGCAAGAGCCATCTCCGAATTACCCACTCTGCTGAAAGAGCACTCCATCCACAGGATATCTACCGAATGATCTTCCAAAGGAAGGACCTCTGCGATTCCCTTTCTGAGATGTATCAAAGGCTGATGCTCTGCTTCCCCATTGATCTCCGCATCTTCTGCCGGAAGATCCGGATCGATCCCCCAGAGTTCCCAACCGGGAAGTTCTCCCCGCATCCGGCGCAGGGTTTCTCCATGCCCGCAGCCGAGATCTACCAGTGTCCGATGCTCGTCTCTTCCGTAAGGCAGCCGGGCAAGCAGACGTTCTGTCAACTCAAAGCCGCCCGGACGGCAGACACTGCTGCCGCTCACTCCTCTTCATCCTCATCCATCATACCAAAGCCTTCCGTAAAGGTGATCTCCAGATCAAGGCCATAAGCTTCCGCTGTCTGCCTAAGTGCTTCCTCACTGATCGCCTGAATCCGGTCAGACTCGCAGGCCACTCTGGCATTCAGGATCACCGACAGACTCCGGCAGGATTCAGCGAACTTCAGATCCACATCCAACGGCTGATCGATTCCCAGAAGGGATACCTTACAGAGCTCCCCCTTCTCATCCTCAGCCATCACCTTCAGGTGGGGAGCATTTCTCCCTGCTGACGCCAGGGCTGCACGGATCGTATCCACGAATTCTGTGATAAAGTCATTGCCGGGGAACTCTCGTTCCGCGCGAACATCGAACTGAAGATCATACCAGCTGAGCTTCTCCTCTGCCGCTGCAAATTCCGGTCCCTCCAAATCAAAGTAAGGGTTCGGAAGCGCAGAATCCACGCTCATAATATAGTCAAGCACTTCCTTCATGCCCTGGCCGGTCTTCGCTGAGGTCGGGATGATCTTCGCATGCGGATACTTCTCCTGCAGGAAGGCCACCATCGAAGCCCCCTCCTCCTCTGTCAGAAGATCCATCTTGTTAAGAAGCACCAGCTCAGCTTCCACCAGCTGCTGATCGAAGAGGAAGTCCATCTCCTCCGGCATGTGAATATCGACCGGGTCCGGAATCAGACGCTGCAGACGGATCGGATCCACCACCGCGGTAAAGGGAGCCAGCGTTACTTCTCCCGGATACTCCTTACTCAGCTTATGATATACATGCTCAAGAGCACCCACACCGCACCCGGGAATATCCGACAGAATGATATCGGCATGCTCCTGATCGCGGAGAGCCCTCAGGTGGTCCAGCAGCTCCTCCGTCTGAAAGCAGATACATCCGCCATGGATCATATCAGCAGCGTAGCCCATTGCCTCTGTGAATTCCATGTCTACCAGGTCCTTACGTCCCAGATCATTCACCAGGATCACAGCCTTCTGTCCGCGCTCGCCGGATGCCCTGGACAGTGCCATCATACTTGTCGTCTTGCCCGCTCCGAGGAAACCGCCAAAAATAATATATCTGCTCATATTCGAACCCCTTTTTTATTCATATCCTATGTAATCTATTCTTCTCCCCAGGAAGACAGATAAGCCGTACAGAAAGGTCTCTTTCTGCCCTTACGGTACACATGAAGACTGCATCTGCGCAATCTCTCATAGTCTATATTGCCTGCATCCTGGAAGGCCATCGCCGTGACCGTAAAGCCATGGGATCGGACTCTGGCAAGGAAGGTATCCATGTCTGTCATATCCAACCTTCCTTCCTCCACCTTCACCTCTTTATGATCCCGCTTCCATCTGCCGCCGATAAAGCTTCGGTTCTTCTCCGCCAGGACCTCACCTTCCACTGCCCGATCTCTTTGTTCTTCATCAGAACCGGCTCTTCCGGTGCATCCTTTCATGCCCTGCTGCTCTGCTTCCTTACGCTTCTTCGATAGCGGATACAATTGGCCTTCCGGAAGAACGACATAATCAGCATGGAAGCCGCACATAGGATGGTCACAGCAGGAAGGCTGCAGCCGCTCTATGGATATCCTCCCTTGCGTCTGCTCCTCTACCGCCCGGATCAGCTGATCTAACGTATACCGATCTTCATAAGATGGGATCTTCGGCAATCTGCCAAAGTAGCTGACCGGCTGAAAGTGTACACCACGCACAGTGGGAGAATGCGCAATGGCGAAATCCAGAATATCACCGATCTGATGGTCATTCGTTCCCGGAACAATGACCGGAACCAAAGTCACACCGATTCCGCAGGCAGCACAGTTTGCAATTGCCCTTTCCTTCACGGATATCATCTCTCTGCGGCGCAGCTTGTGATATACATCGTCTGTGATACCATCGAACTGCAGGAATACAAAGGAAAGACCTGCGTCTGCCAGCTTCTTCGCATATCCTTCTTCCTCTGCCAGACGAAGCCCGTTGGAGTTGAGCTGAATATACTTGCAGCCGGCTTTCTTCGCAAAGGCGATGACCTCCGGCAGGTCCTCTCTCACCGTAGGTTCTCCTCCCGAAAGCTGAAGGAAGGTCTTGCCTGGTATGGTCAGGTCGAAGATCCAGGACCTGACCATCGCAAGAGAAGGATCCTTCGATCCTTCCGGATCAGCAAAACAGAACCGGCAGTTCATATTGCACCGATCCGTGATCTCCAGAAGAGTACAGCAGGTACCTCTCTCATGAACCGCACACATACCGGCACAGTGGGCACAATCCGGACCATCCGGAAGGGGATCCACAGCTTCCCCACGCCAGTTCCTGTAATCGACCATTCCCTTCCACAGGATATCCCTGTGCTCCCCATGCTTCGGACAAGTCTTGACCAGGATCACCGAACCATCCTCTCGGAGCACTCGCTCTGCGGGAATTCGTTTCAGGCAGATTGGGCAGACACTCTCTGTCACCTCTGCCATTCTACTTATCCTCCATATTCTGCTCAACCTCTGCCATCTTGCCGAGAGCCAGCTCCTCCGGGATATAGACCTCACCGCACTTCGGACAGCGCAGAAGCTTCGTATGAAAACCATGATCCAGGTACTCGAAGTAGGTCTCTGCGGCTTCCATCGGAATACGGCATCGGCGGCAGATGATCTCCGGCATCTCCGAAAGATCCGGCTGATAGTTCTCAGATATTACCATAATACACCTCCCGGTTCCTTACTCACCTTCCAGATTCATGCGATGAGAATATCCCTTCCGTAATTCATAACTGCCATCTTCCCTGGGAAGGTAAACAGCCCAGTAAGTCATATGGCCGATCTTCAAGTGTCCGGTAATCGAACCATCTGGGTGCAGGACACCTCTCTTCTCTGCCTCGCAGAAAGCGATCACATCCTCCATATCCGTAAGCAGGATATGCTGCCCGGACAGCTTTCTTTCCAACTCTTCACTGCAGATCATCTTCACAGCCGGTTCCCTCACTTTCATCTCCTGATTACAGAATTCCGCAAGCAGTTTTTTCTTCAGCAGCAGGCGATTCTCTCTGCGTGCCGTAATCAATGGCGTCTCTCTTCTTCGATCGTCCCTTCCGAAGGCAAGATCCAGAATATGAAGATTCTCCTTGCCCCGTGAGGCAAAGGTATCGCGGCAATTCATGCAGGAAGTAATGTATGGCAGCGGAGACTCCTCCGCTCGCTCCATCTTCACGCGCATCGCATACTCCGGTGCAGCGATTGCATACTGACCGCCGTAGCTGCAGCACCTCGCAAACTTACCATGATGTGGAAGCTCTTCATAAGTGACTCCCAGCTGATCTGCCAGACTTCTCACTGCGGCGCTGAATTCCGGATAGTCTCTTCCGGCGCAGGGGTCAAAAACAGCAAATTTCACTTCCGATACGAAAGGACCGGATGCCTTCTCCAGCGCTGGAACCCCCCACTGAAGCAGTGCCTCCTCCAGAAACATCTTTGGAATCTCCGGCAGGAAGCGATCAAACATCTTGCGGCAGGTCGGACAGGCGAAGATCATCGTCGGCTGTCCCATATCCCGCCAGCTTCTCCACAACTCCTTCATATGATCTTCCTGCCACTCATCCTCCGCTGCCCAGACAGCAGGGGCGCCGCAGCAGTTCATCCACACGGCAGAATCCGGCACTTTCGCAAGTGTCCACCGCATCACCTCCTCCGCAAGCGAAGGATCTGATGCCGCGAACTGACAGCCGGGAAAGAGAACATATCGGTTCTTCCGTACCCCGGGATTCTGAATGAGAAATCCCGCTTCTCCGATGGAGAATTCCATATCCCGCAGCCAGTAATCGTGGAAGGCCCAGGGCATGGCATTCGTATCCTTCAGTCCCCGATGACTCTGCATCAGAAACTGTCCCATATCGATATCCTGAGGACAGACAGTCTTACAAAGACCGCACTGATCGCAGGATGCGATTCGTCTCGTTGCCCAGCGGCCATCGTTCGCAAGAGTACTGGGACGAACCGTGATATAAGCTTCCTCGTAGAGTCGTCCCGGCGTCTTCTCCTGAATACGCATCAGATCGCACTCCTTGCGGCAGATGTCACATGAGCATTTACGGCAGCGTGCCACTTCGCGCGCCACCTCTTCGGCGTTATAGCCTACCGCAGGATCCTGGGGCACGACCTGCGGCTCCACGGGAATGCGCTCCTCATCGATGACCAGACGGGTCTTCGGATAATCTTCCGGCTCATTCATCAGAGCAATCTTGATATAGCGTTCCACAGCCATGGAAGCCCGCAATCCCTCCGCGAGAGCATAGATCGGATCCTCTGCTCCTGTCAGTTCACCACCCAGGAATACGCCCGGCAGATCACCGGCAAATGCTCCCTCTCCGGTGAGCTTCCGTCCGAAATCCTGTCCTCCATGTCCGGTCGATACAAAGACAGCATCATACGCCTTCCGAAGAGCTTCCAGATCCTTAATCTCCTGCTGGCAGAAAATCTGCGGATGCTCTTCCCGAAACTGATTCTGTATCTCCGCGTCAAAGTCGTTCTCATCCATCATGCTGCGTGCCCTGCCGCCTAAGTGCTCGGACTTCTCATAGATGGCAACCTCGTACTTCTTGTTGCACAGACGAAGGGCACAGCCAAGACCTGCCATTCCGCCTCCGATAATCGCTACCTTCTTCCTTTTGGACGGAAGATTGAAGGCATTGGGCTTCGTCCGCTTCGCAAGGCGAACTGTCGCCTCCTCGATTGCTCCAAGAGAAAGCGATCCTCCTCGGTTCTTCAGGATGCAGACCTTCTCACAGGGTCTGCTGCAGATTCTGTGCACGATTGCCGGAAATGCTACTGCCGTCTGATATGCACGGTATACGGCATTCCATCTGCCATGCGTCCACTTATCCTCCATCTCCCGGATCGGAAGATGAAAAGGACAGGCTACTTCGCAGAAAGGCGGCTCATTCTGAAAGCAGTCTGCCTTCAGCTGAGCACCGAATTCTTCTATAAAGTGGGTATCACCAACCGCCATTGCCAGCAGCACCTCCTTAATCTACGATATTCTTTAAAAAACGATACGCTGTATCTGAAAAGACCCACAGGCAGACACTGCCTGTGGGTCCATATCCCCAACAGGGGTAATCATCCAATCTATCTGTGCTTCACGCACATCTCTTTGGAATTAGAAAGGTCTCTCTGCGTTCGGATCGTCCAGAGATACATAGTAACCTTCGTTCTTGTTGAAAGGAACGGGGTTGGCCTTGATATCTTCCAGTCTCTCATACATATCCGGTCCGAGATAGTACTTAGCAGGTGCATAAGGCTTCTCGCCGCGAGCGATCGCATCCAGACCTGCCTTAACCTTTGCAGGAAGTGCGGGCATCTCGTGGATACGTACACCGGTCGCATTGTAGATTGCATTCAGTACTGCACAGTGAGGAGATGCCTGGAACGCTTCCGATGCACCGGAGCATCCAAAAGGACCTGCCTCAATGCTGTCATCCATATGGATGATCGTGATGTCATCGGGAGTATCCTTGATGAAAGGAATACCGGCGCCTACCATATTGGCATGCTTCTTAACATCATCATAGTCTTCCTGCAGCGCAAAACCGATACCATGAGAGATACCGGAGTAAGCCTGTCCGTTCACAGCCTGAAGGTTGCCGATACGGCCTACATGGTCAACACAGGTGAACTTCAGAACGGTGGTCTTACCGGTCTTTGCATCTACCTCAACCTCAGCAAGGTTCAGGCAGTAGGTATAAGCAGGGGAAGGATCGGCAACACCGGTGTTAGGATCGGGACGAACCAGTCCGGTATCGATCGAGTTCTCATGCTTGCCATAGAACTTCAGAGGCAATCCGGCATCGATCATCTCCTGACGGGTACGATAGGTACCATCTTCCTTCTGCATTGCCTTCAGCATCTTATCTGCTGCAACTCTGGTTGCCATACCATCCATATAGAAGGAACGGGACGCACCGGCCATACCGGTATCCGGGCAGATCTTAGTATCATTCTGAACAACCTGGATATCCTCGGGCTTCAGCTTCAGAGGCTTCAGAGCTTCCAGAGTAACCATGACGGAACCTACAGCACCGCCCTGACCCATAGCATGCCAGGTATCATACTTCCAGATTCTTCCATCCTCGCCAAGCTCCAGCGCAACTTCTGCGGTATCGTTCTCACCCTCAGTAACGTTGAAACCACCCCAGGATACGCCGACACCTCTCATCTTCTCAGGGGTGGTCTCTGCTGCTGCACGAGCCTTCGCCTCTTCATAGATAGGGCGCATGGTATCCATCATAGCTTCCATAGGATACTGCTTGAAAGGATAGCTGTTGATATTCGTATCGCCGGGTCTTGCGATATTCTTATAGCGGAACTCGAAGGGATCCATGCCGATCTTCTCAGCCATCATATCCATCAGAGGTTCACTTAAGGTATAAGCCTGAGGAGAACCGTAGGAACGATATGCCGTACCGAAAGCATGGTTAACATTCGCAACACGTACCAGACCTGCAACATTGGGAATGCTGTAAGGCCAGAAGGTGAAACGTGCGGGCTTAGTCATAACGTCGTCACCGCCCCAGGAATATGCACCATGATCCAGACCTACATCAAACTCAGCAGCGATGATCTTGCCATCCTCATCACAAGCCAGACGACCGTTGGAGTAGGAAGGGCAGCGCTTGCCGCTGAAGTGCTGATGCTCTTCATAGGACATGCTCAGGGATACAGGCTCACCGGTAATGATGGTACAGCATACGCAAAGAGCAATATCACCGGCATTGGTGGACCAACCGAAGGAAGCGCCGGTGGGGTTCATCAGAATACGATACTTTTCTCTCGGAACACCGAAGCAGGCAGCACCGATACGGCCGATGGAGGAGTATACACACTGAGACTTGGACTGAATCGTCAGCATACCATCATCGCCCCAGTAAGACTGACATACGCAGCCTTCGATGGACAGATGAGGCTCACGAGTAGAGTGGAAGCTTCCTTCTACAGAGTAAGGAGCTTCATCGATCAGATCACGAACACTCTCGGGATCTTCCATGCCGGCGCCCTTAACAACAGGCTGCTCAGCAAAGATATTGGGGGTATCCTCATGGATCCGCATAGCATCGGGCATAACAGCATCCAGATAGTTGGTGTACTCAGGAAGCTTCTCGTAATCCATGGTAACCTTTGCGGCAGCTGCACGCGCCTGATCACGGGTATGAGCTACAACCAGAGCAATTACATCACCCCAACGGAAGATCTTCTCATCCTGCAGAACCTTACGGGAAGGCTTCAGAACGGTAGATCTCTCATGGAACTGACCTTCACCCATCAGGTTGGTTCCGCCGATCGCATAGATGTCCTTCGCAGTGATAACCTTAACAACGCCGGGCATCTTCTCAGCTTCTTCGGTATGGATAGCAAGGATCTTCGCATGATGTGCAACGCGAGGCTGTACTACAGCAGCATGCAGGCCGCCTGCAGGCCACTTCAGTGCCTGGTCATCACCATAGTCAGTCAGACCGGTAACCTTGCCCAGAGCATCAGGACGAACGATGCTGGTACCCAGGTACTCGCCATCCTCGGGATCCTTGTACATAATATCTTCAATCGAGCACTCGCCTCTCATCACCTTAGCTGCTGCCATAACAGCATCTACGATCTGATGATAACCGGTACAACGACATGCGTTTCTGGTCTTCTGGAACCAGTCACGAACTTCCTCACGTGTAGGATCGGGATTCTCCATCAGCAGCGCATATGCGGACACGATGAAGCCGGGTACGCAGAAACCGCACTGTACAGCGCCGCAGTGCATCCATGCCACCTGCAGGGGATGCAGATGCTGAGGGGTTCCGATACCTTCAATCGTAATGATCTTCGCATACTCCGGAACCTTGGAGATCTTGCGGTTGCAGGAACGCACAACCTTGCCATCCAGGATAACGGAACAAGAACCACAGACACCGATGCCGCAACCAACCTTCACGCCGGTCAGACCCAGTCTGCGGAGAACATCAGACAGCTTATCATTCTCGGGATCGCACATGAATACACGATCAACGCCGTTGATGTTCAGAAACATTTTTCTCAGTTTCATGGATTATTCCTCCTTTATCATTTGTCACCATCTGATATTCAGACGGTCTGTCAATTCTTCTCGCAGATATCACGCAAGTGTGGGATCGAAGCCCTGATCCTCCAGGATCTCCTTCGTCTGCTTCCAGACAGCATCGATCAGCTTCGGACAACGAAGCGCCTTATTGACCGGATCTCCGGCCATGATCGAGTCGCAATCCGTTCCGCCATAGGAAGACTCTGCCATGTCTCTGAACCAATCTGCAAGCTCCGGAATCATCTCCTGAGCCGCAAGCTCCGGATCATACATGGCAAGCACCATCGCCGCTCCCGTAAATGCTCCGCAGGTGAAGCCTCCGTGAACTCCCAGGCAGAGTCCTCCGGCAGCCTGCTCCAGTGTCGGATTCTCTTCTCCCCTCAAACGAAGTCCGAGTGCCGCCATCGCACGTGAACAACAATAGCCTTCCTGAAGAAGCTGATGAAGCAATAGAATATCCTGATCCATACCTTCTCTCCTTCTCGCAATATCTCAAATTAAGAATATTTATACCACTATAATATCTCACGCATGAAAACAAGTCAATTAGATTTCATGAAGATGAACAAAAAACGCGTTATGTCTTGAATAGAATAACGCTTTTTTCATTTTTGAATATTTATTTTCTTTCTACGTGAAATTTATCTTTGTTTTTCTTCTGTGGATTTTTCTCCTTGCCGACCGCATGTCCTCTCCCCGGCAAAAAAGAAAAAACCGTGTGCCGTTCCCTCGGACCAACACACGGTTTCCATCATGCTTCCTCTATGATTTCTTATACTTCCACCGGCACATCCTGGATCAGAACGTCCATGATACCGCCGCAGACCATACCCTCATCTTCTGCAGCATCTCCTGTCAGATCGATATGCTCCACACGGAAGGTGCCTGTTCCAATCATACGCCTGGCAATCACCAGCACCGCAGCCTCACTGCAACCGCCGCCGATACTGCCAAGCAATCTTCCGTCAGGATACACCAACATCTTCGCACCGGCCCCGCGAGGTACCGATCCCTTAGCAGAGGTCACTGTGATCACTGCCTTGGGAACATCCTTCTCCGCAGCCAGACGCTCAACCACACTGTAGTCCAGATCAGACTGGGTACGAAGCGTCATACTTCCCTGTCCCAGACGCTTTGCGCTGATCAGCTCCGCAAGAATCGAGACCGCGATCTCTGCAGGGGTGATGCCTCCGATCTTCAAACCAATCGGTGAGTGCAGCCGTCCCAGCGCTTCTTCAGAATATCCCTCTTCCATCAGCTGTTCCTTCACGATTGCCACACGGCGTCTGGAACCGATCATCCCCAGATAGCCGGGTTCCTCGCCGGAGAGAATCGCACGGAGACACTCGGAATCGAAACGATGTCCTCTTGTCAGAACACAGACATAATCCTGCTTCCGAATCTTCAGATCGCAGATGGCATGCATGAAACTGTCGCAGATCACATGGGACGCCCAGGGGAAGCGCTCCGGATTCGCAAACATCAGGCGGTCATCGACCACCGTCACAGAAAAACCGCACTTAGAGGCAAATTCCACCAGGGGAAGCGCCACATGACCACCGCCAAGAACGATCAGACGATCTTCCGGATAGAAGGGCTCTGCCATCACCCGATGATCCCCCTGCTTCTCAACGATCGGCTTACCTTCCTCAAACATCGCTTTCTCCATCGGAAGCACCGCTTCCGATGGATTCCTGTATTCTACACGCTGAATCAGGTTCTCTGCCTCATCGTCTGCATTCATATCCCACTCACTGTAGAGGATCGTCGTCAGATTCTCATACAGTGCGTGCTGAATCTCTTCATATACCTTCATCGGAATTCTCCTTCTCAGTAAAAGATGAACTCCCGCGACAGAACTTGTAATATCACAGGAGACTTCTCGACGAATCCATTACTTACCGAAGCCGCAGTTGGGCCATACGCAGGTCGGACAGTTCAGACACAATCCACCCATGCCAAGCTTCGCCAGATCCATCGGCGTCACACGGACATCCGCGAGCACTCTGGGCAGAATCAGATCAAAGACCGTCCGCTTCGCATACATGACACATCCGGGAAGTCCCATGATGGGTCTGCCGTCTTCCGTATAGGCCAACAGGAACATGGCACCGGGCAAGACGGGAGCACCATAGGAGACGATCTCAGCACCGGTATCGCGGATAGCGGAGGGTGTACGGTCATCGGGATCCACGCTCATACCACCGGTACAGACGATCATATCCGCCCCCTGATCCAGATATGCCTGAATCGCTGCCGTAATCTTCGCCTGGTCATCATTCACGATGGTCTGACCAATCACTTCTGTATCATAATCAGCAAGCTTCTCACGGATCGCAGGGCCGAACTTATCGGTGATACGTCCATAGTAGACCTCGTTGCCGGTCGTAACGATGCCGACCTTCTTGTGCGTATAAGGATGCAGGGCAAGCAGCGGTTCGGGACCTGCCACTTCCTTCGCATGAGCCATCTTCTCCTTCTCAATGACCAGCGGAATCACTCTGGTGCCGGCCAGCTTATCCCCCTTCTTCACAGGGAAGTTCCCGTGACGGGTAGCAATCATCATCTCCCCCAGAGCATTGACGCGGATCAGGCGCTCCTCATCTACCGTAAAGAGGCCATCACACTCCGCCTTCAATTCAATCTTGCCCTCCTTGGGAAGGCTGGGAGTCATATGTTCATTCATGCACATATCGCGAAGGATCTCAGCTGCCTCATCCTCGTGATACATATTCTCATCCTTCTCCCAGACATAGAGATTGTCCTTGCCGATGGAAAGCAGGACGGGAATGTCCTCCTCCGTTACAATATGCCCCTTGCGAAAAACAGCATCCTTCACCTTGCCCGGGATGATCTGCGTCATATCATGACAGAGAACATGGCCTACGGCATCCTTGGTATCAATCAACTTCATAACAAACTTCTCCTAAGATATTTTATTCATGTCAAAATATAATTCTTATAATTAAAGCTATTATAAACACAGAATATAATTAAAGCAAGCCCGTTATAATTTCATATTCAAGTAACTTTTGACGTGTTTTTTCATATTCAAAAAACAAAGAGCGCTGCAGTCCACAGCAGCGCTCTTCTAACCTTCGTATAATTCTACAGACCTACGATCCTCCACTTCTTCTCAACATGATTCAGCAGTTCATGACCTTCCTCCGTGACAAGTACCAGATCCTCCACGCGAACGCCGTACTTGCCTTCGATGTAGATACCGGGCTCAATGGAGAAGATCATCCCCGGCTTTGCCTCATTCTGATTGATCGGACTTACATCCCCATACTCGTGGTCTTCCTGACCGATGAAGTGCCCCAGGCGGATCTTCCAGTATTCACTGTAGCCCTTCTGATCGATATAGTCTCTGGCCTGTGCATCAATATCACAGAACTTCATGCCGGGGGCAATCACGGCCTCTGCCTTCTCTACTGCCGTGCGCACGATATCATGAATCTCTGCCTGCTCCTCATCTACGCACTTGCAGTAGAAGGTTCTGGTCATATCTGAGCAATAGCCTTCCCACACACATCCCATATCGATCAGAACGCACTCCCCTGCCGCAAGAACGCGCGTCTCACTGGGTTCGTGGTGCTGATCTGCCGCATTGGCGCCGAAGCAGACAATCGTGGGGAAGCTGTTGCCGCTGGCCCCCTGATCCAGATAAGCCTGGTCAATATAATCCGCAATCTGTTTCTCAGTCATACCTTCCCGAATATATGCGGCCGCCATCTCCATCACCTGATCATTGATCTGTGAAGCCTTCTTCATCTTTGCGATCTCATCGGCATCCTTCTCTGCGCGAACGCCATCCACACAATCAGAGCCCCAGACAGTCTTCATCTCCGGGCAGCGCTCCTGCAGCGGAATCAGGAATCTGGCCGGCCATGTCTTATCGATGCCCAGAGGCTTCGTGGTGTCCACATGCTCTGCCAGAATGCCAATCTGATCTTCCATATCGCTGAACCAGACCTCCTCGAATCCGGTGTCAGAGACATAGTAAAGGTAATTCAGAAACATCGTATGCTTCCCGTTCGTACGAAGCAGCAGGGCATAGAGGCGCTCTCCCGGATGCACCATAATTCCGGTCAGAAAGCGGATACTCAGAGGATCCGACACCATCAGCTGAGTCAGCCCCCTCTCCTCCATCTTCGCAAGCACGCGGTCAATTCTATTCGCAGTCATATCTTCTTCCTCCATTCCGGCAGACTCTGCCATGATCCCTCATATTATACCACTGGTTAGTTCCCTTTATCCACTCTTTCTTTATATGAATTCTCCTTTATAGCTCACACTCCATGCTGTGCATTCATCCATGCCCGAAACCGCTGTGAAAGAATGTTTTACTTTTGAGGACACTTATAGTAAGATATAAGATACGGATAATATGATCAAAGCGAGATTCTGACTATGAGTAAGAAAATATTATATCTGGAATGCCAGTCCGGCATCAGCGGAGATATGACCGTGGCCGCTCTGCTGGATCTGGGAGCTGACCGCGAGGCCATGGAACGAGCTCTCAGTACACTTCCCGTGACCGGCTTCCACACCGAAGTAACGCGTGTAGAGAAGTCCGGTCTGGATACCTGCGACTTCTCCGTTGTCCTGGATGAGGTCCATGAGAATCATGACCATGATATGGAGTATCTGCACGGTCATGCCGGAGACGGAACTGAGGTCTCCTATACAGAGGCCGCTGCTGAGGAAGTCCACACGACCGACCAGGAACACTCCCATGAGCACGAATGCTCTCACAACCATTAACATTCTCATGAGCATGAACACTCCCACGAACATGAACACTTTCATGAGCACGAACACTCTCATGAGCATGCACACTCCCACGAGCATGAGCACTCCCACGAGCATGCACATACCCATGACGGCATACACTATCACGTCCATGAACACCGCACCCTTCCCGGGGTGCTCCACATCCTCTCCCACGCAGATATGACACCCGGAGCCCTGCAGCTTGCCCAGAGAATCTTCACGATCATCGGACAGGCAGAATCCAAGGCACATGGCGTCCCCATGGAGTCTGTGCATTTCCATGAGGTCGGTGCGGTGGACTCCATCGTTGACATCACAGCTGCCGCCGTCCTTCTGGATAGTCTGCAGGTGGATGAAGTCATCATTCCTGAGCTCTGTGAAGGACGCGGTTGGGTTCGCTGTCAGCACGGTGTCATCCCGGTTCCGGTGCCCGCGGTCATGCATATCGCAGAAGACCATGGTCTGATCCTGCGCAGGGTCCCCGTCGAGGGAGAGCTGGTCACCCCCACAGGTGCTGCCATTGCAGCTGCAATCCGAACAGGCGAAGAACTGCCCGCAAGATACCGCATCCTGAAGTCCGGCCTCGGTGCCGGCAAGCGCCAGTATGAACGCCCCAGTCTCCTTCGCGCCATGCTTCTGGAAGAAGTACTTCCGGACGCCGCAGAGGACGTCATCGTCAAGCTGGAGTCCAACATCGATGACTGCACCGGAGAGAATCTGGGCTATGTCATGGATCTGCTGATGGAAGCCGGCGCCCGCGATGTCAACTATATGCCGGTCTTCATGAAGAAGAACCGCCCGGCCTACCAGATCAATGTTCTGTGCACGCCCTCGGATGTCCCGAAGATGGAGGATATTCTCTTCCGCGAGACAACGACGATCGGCGTACGACGTATGGAGATGAAGCGGACAGTGCTTGCACGCAGAACCGAGACCATCACCACTCCCTATGGCGAGATCCGCTTGAAGGTATGCGGCCGGAATGGCTGGGAGAGAGCCTATCCGGAATATGAAGATGTAAGGAAGCTCTGCAGAGAGCAGGGACTTGCTTACCCGGAAGCCTATCAGATGGTCATTGATGCATGGAACGCATCCAATGAGTCCCATGGATGAACCGGGATCACCATCATAAATGAATTATATAGACATAACTGAAAGGAGTATTCCTTATGAATCCCATCGAAGAGCCCAAATGCGATCTTTCAACCGACGAAGCTCCCAAAACATATCATATCCTTCTACTCACCAACCGCGATTCCGATAATCTGGGAGACCAGGTGATCGAGGCTTGTGATATTGCACTGATCCGCACGATCATGAAGAATCTCGGACTGACTCACGAGTCCTATGTGCTTGAAAGCCGGGCAGCTGCTATCGTCCCTGCCGACTATGTACTGAAAAGAGATCCCAAACTGCTTGTACCTGCAAGAGAAGCCATCCAACGCAGCGACCTTATCGTGTTCGGCGGAGCCCCCCTCTTTAACTACCTTTATCAGAACTTCTACGAGAGAACGGCCGTCACCCTTGAACTTGCCAAAGAATACCATGTCCCTGCCATCTTCTCCGGCATTGGTGTAGAGGGATATGACGAAGATAACCCCAGATGTCAGCGCCTGAAAGAGACGCTGAACTTTGATATCGTAAAGCAGATCACAACCCGCGATGGATATCATCTTCTGGAACAATACAAGGAGAACCCTGATCTGATCATCGGCAAGGTCTCCGATCCTGCCGTATTCACAGATGAAGTCTTCCGTCCCTTTAAGTCAGAACGTCCCACGGCAGATTCCTCCGGGGAACCTGTTCCGAAGAAGATCGGTCTCTTTATTCTTCGTGCGAACGGCTTTATCGATAATAAGATTCCCTTCGATAAGTTTGCTGCCGCCCATATGTGGGTCGATCTTATCGCGGAACTGCAGAGCAGAGGCTACGATTATGAACTCCTCTCCAGTGGTCACTTTGGCGATGAAGCTTTTATCGATTACCTCATCCGCAACTATAAGATCGATTCTAAAAAGTGTATCTTCAATATGAATCAGCCGGAGAAACTGATCCAGAAGATTTCTTCCTACGATGCAGTCATCTCCACGCGTCTCCACCCCAGCATCATTTCCTTCGCTTTGAAGGTCCCCGCGATAGGAATCGTATGGAATCAAAAGGTCTCCCGCTTCTATGAAAGTATCGGCTACGGGAATCGATTCATAGATGTGAGAACCATCGATGTCAAGGACGTTGCAGATCGTATTGATCAGGCTGTCTCTGAAGGCGTGACCAAGGACCCTGATTATATGATGACGGTCTATACTTCCCTGTTCGAAGGAATTCGCAAAGCTCTATTCCCGGAGAACTCAGAGGTGAAGCCTTATACCTATGATCAGGTCATCGAGTATCTTCCGCCCTATGAAGGAACAACGAAGGGTCAGTATAACGAGAAACTCAGACGTAAGTTCCGCCGGACCTACAAAACATATGGGGAACAGGGTGACCGCCTGAGTGATCTGCGCAAGCAGCTGAAGGAAGAGAAAGAAAAGAACGAAAAAATGAAGAAGGCTCCCATTGCTTTCATTAAGTATTATCTGACTCCCTGTGAGGAGAATGTCTCCTGCAATTTCTCCATAGAAGGCGGCAAAGAGACCATCCACGACAGCGGCTCCCATGAATACGGAGCACCGTCCCTTATCTATCAAGCGAATATGTCCCTCCTGAAGAACGAATTCACCCGGGAAGGCTACGAGTTCGTCGGATGGAAGATCCGCTTCCGTCTGGGCAGCACCTGGTTCTGGCTTCTGAAAAATAATAATGTAGGAACGCGCGGCACAACTGATGATAAAGAGTTCTCGCAGATGAAGCTCGTAATTCCCGATGAAGGGACTCTGCCTGAGATTCCCGTTCCCGGCATCGAAGCTGTTGTAGCAGAATCTGTCTGGACGAAGAAAAAGGATTCCAGGTCCTTCCTCAAGAAATTATTCAAGTAATAACAATGATGCCGATGCTCTGAGAGCATCGGCATCTCTTATTCTATACGATACGATTTCTTTTTTCTCCCTGAAGGAATGCCTTCACATTCTCATAGGTAGTAACCACATCATTGGTTCTTGCCTGCAGGGATGCCCATCCCATATGAGGAGTGATCACCAGCCGGCCGCTGTCCTCGATAAGATTCAGAGGATTCTCTTCCTGCATCGGTTCCTTCTCCAGTACGTCAAGTCCAGCTCCTGCAATCTGTCCGCTTGTAAGCGCCTGATACAGAGCTTCCTGATCAACGACCGGTCCTCGGGCAACATTGATGAGGATCGCACTCTTCTTCATCCGGGCGAAGGCCTCTGCATTCATCAGATGCCTGGTTCGATCACTGAGAGGACAATGGAGGGATATGATATCCGACTGTGCAAGGAATACCTCCCATTCCAACCTCTCATACTCTGTGCAGGTACTCTTGCCGGATGCCGAGAAGAATACCACATGGCAGCCGAAAGCTTCCGCAATCTTCGCAACTCTCCTTCCGATTTCTCCCATACCTACGATGCCCCAGGTCTTCCCGCTCAGTTCTGTCACGGTAGCATCGAAGATCGTGAACTTCCCGGATCTGGTATACTCACCGGACTTGACCACCTGATCATAATAAGCCATCTGATTCAACAGATAAAGCGCCAGTGCAAAAGTATGCTGTGCCACAGACTCTGTCGAATAGTGGCCGGCATTCGCTACGGCGATTCCATGCTCCCTGCAATAATCGATATCGATATTGTCGAAGCCGGTCGCCATCTCACCGATCACCTTCAGATGCGGTGCCTGTGCAAGAACATCTCCGGTCAGAGGCGCCTTATTACACAGAACGATATCCGCCTCGCGGATATACTCTGCCAAACGGCTTCGATCGATGGTATCATAAGTCGTCACCTCGCCGAACTCTTCAAAGCAGGACACATCGACGTCCATGCCAAGACTTTCTCTCTCTAAGAATACAAGCTTCATCTTCCTAACCTCATCCTTTCTTCTTCTATCAGTTCCGACAGCTTACTATCCAGCCAGCCGATTCCTTCCCAGTACTTCTTTAAGGGAATCTCAAAAACCGGATATGCAAGAATCACTGTCAATATCACAGAAAACAGCATAAAGAGAATCTTCCAGTGGGCCGGCCAGATCCACGCAAGCAGCTTCGTCCACTTCAGATAAGTCAACAGGTACAGGATAACCCTGTGATACATATAGATGGATAAGCTCCTTTTGCCAAGAACCGTAAGCAGATGCCTTCTGCCCGGAGTCAGAATCACCACACATACGCTCACGAGCGCAGCAAAGATATAATTGCCCATACGGTAGAGACATCCGAATGCCGGCCTATTCAGAGAATCCGCATAAGACAATCTTTCCTGAAAGAGCAGATCAAGCGAAGACACCCCATCGAGCTTCCAATAGATCAGGAGACCGACAGCAAGCAAGATTCCCAGTGCCGCTGCCCTGGACCGGCGCTGTCTGTCCCTTCCACGCAAGCCATAGCACCGCAGATCCCACATCGTTCCCAACAGGAATACCGGATAGAACACGAAGAACCGCGACAGATTCCAGGTACCTCCAATCCGGCTGACATATCCGATGAGCAAAGCCACCACAATAGACACGAAGAACAGCTTCTCCCTGTCCATTCTTCTGAGTAACCAGGTAACCAGGAGATAAAAGGCCAGAACAAAAAGATACCAGGCTGTTCCCCACTCCTTGCTAAAGGAGAAGTGATCCGCATGGCCGAAAGCGAACTTCACCAGAAATTCAGCAAGCTTCAGGATGTATGCAAGACCAAGATACCCCAGAAACCTTCTGCGAATTCCGCGCCCCTGTTCGATACTGCTCTGCGAAAGAAGACCCGAGACAAACAAAAAGAGCGGCATATGAAACAGATATACATAGAGAAAGAAGGTATGAATGATCGCATTCTCCTCCCTCTGAAGAGACGCAAAGTGTCCCATAACCACAAGAAGGATCAGAAGTCCCTTCACATTATCCCACTTATAGAGTCGCTTTCTCTTCATAGGCTCCTTTCTAAGTCATATCCATGACAATTCTATTCTATGATACCCAACAGCATTCCTTGATACATACACAAAAGAGAGGACTGCGAACCCTTCCGCTTCCTCTCTTCTGTGCCAATTTCCTAGAACAACATGGAACTCAAACCTACGATAATTCCAATACAGGCACCTACAAGAACCTGAAGCGGTGTATGCCCGACCAATTCCTTGAAGGTCCTCTCTATATCCAGCGCATGTCCCATATCCTGCATGATATCCACAATCGTATTAATTACTTTCCCTTGCTCTCCGGTCTCAAAGCGAACATTCATAGCATCATAACAAACGATGAATGCGAAGATAAAGGCGATACCAAACAAGGGGCTGTTCAGTCCCTGATCAACTGCCACGGTCGTTGCCAATGCACAGACTGTCGCAGAGTGAGAGCTTGGCATACCACCGCTTCCAAAGATCGCATACTTCAGGTCAAAGGACTTCTTCAGGTACATATTGAGCAGACACTTCACGAACTGGGCTGCGAACCAACCCGCCCCGGCAAATACCAATTCTTTGCTTAAATAATGGAATATCATAATTCTGCTCCCTGTCTTGTACCGAATCACAAGTTACTTCTCTATATCTCTGCGGCCATGAAGTCTGCTGGTCAGCCCCAGACCGAATGCCTCCTCGTTCTCCTTATACTGCAGAAGTGCGCGGAACATATATACGTCCTCCGGAGTTGTCACCTTGATATTGCCTCGGTTGCCGGGAACCAGATGTACCTCAAGTCCCTGGCTCTTCAGGATCGTACAGGCATCCACCATATTCTCATAACCTTCGGGACGGGCACGAACCACATCATGAGCAGCAATAATATCTTTCAGATAGAAGCTCTGAGGTGCCTGAGCAGAGAAGGTCTCCTTGCGGAAGGGAACAGAGTCCACCCACTCTCCATCCTTGCTCATGAGAACCGTCTCATAGCAGGATGTGGACGTAATCGCATTGCCATGCTCCTTCACACATTGAATGTTATGGGAGATTACATCGTAGGACACAAAAGGACGCACACCATCATGGAGCAGTACGATCGAATCCTCGGGATTCTCAGAGGCACACTTCTGGAGAGCATTATAGATGGAATCCTGTGCTGTTGCCCCGCCGGGAATAACAGCCGCTACCTTATTCAGGCGGAATTCTTCCACCAGATCCTTCATATAAGGGATATAATCCTTCAAAACCGAGATATAGATCTTGTCAATCTCACGGTGGAACTGAAAAAGCTGCAGCGTGTGAATAATGACAGGCTTGCCATTGATCTCCAGAAACTGCTTCGGAACACCGGCTCCCATCCGAACGCCGCTGCCGCCCGCAAAAATAATCGCAATATTCATCCTATGCCTCCTCTAGCATATTTTCATAGATAGCGGACACTTCATCGATGCCGCCATAAGCCACCATTCGTCCATGGTCCAGGATCATCGCCTTATTGCAGAGACGTCTGACCTGTGCAAGACTGTGAGATACGAAGAGTACCGTCACACCCTTATCAAACATACTAAGAACCTTCGCTTCGCTCTTCTTGCGGAACTTAGCATCACCTACGGATAAAACTTCGTCCAGAATCAGGATCTCCGGTTCCACCAGGGTAGCGATAGAGAATCCCAATCGGCTCTTCATACCGGAAGAATAATTCTTCAGCGGCACGTCAATAAACTTCTCAAGACCGGAGAACTCCAGAATCTCATCATACTTGCTCTCGATGAACTCCTTGGAATATCCAAGCACCGAACCATAGAGGTAGATATTCTCTCGTCCGGTATACTGTGAATCGAATCCTGCTCCCAACTCCAGCAGAGGAACGATCTTGCCGTTCCGGGTGATCTTCCCTGTCGTAGGCTTGTATACCCCCGCCAGAGACTTCAGAAGGGTACTCTTGCCGGCCCCATTCATACCCAGGATTCCCAGACGGTCTCCCTCATGAAGCTCAAAATTAATATCTGTCAGTGCCCAGAATTCATTGAAGACCAGTTCCTTCTTGACAAACTTCAGGAAGTACTCCTTCAGGCTGTCTACCTTCTCCTGGCTCAGATTAAATCGCATACTGACATTCTCAACCTTTAATGTCGTCCTTGCCATCCGTCCCTCCTTAGATATACAGAATGAAATCATCCTGCTTCTTATTGAAGACATAGACTCCAACGAGCAATGAGATGATTGCAACGATAAAGGAAAAAGCGAGACGATCCCACTCCAATGCTTCCCGGAACACAATATGACGCATATTACAGATCAGACCATACAGGGGATTGTAATTCAGCACAAAGGAATATCCGCTCTTCAGCAATCTGGTTGGATAGTAGAAGATTGCACAGGTATACATGATAATCATCAGGAATACATCCCAGAGATATTCCATATCACGGAAGAACACACCTACTGTCGCGAGAATCATACCCACGCCATAGGTGAGAATCAAAAGCGTTCCCAACGGAAGAATCATCAGCAGCCAGGAAGGCGTTGGTGCCTTACCCAGGGCGAGTCCCCAGATGGCAAGAACCAGCAGGGAAATCAGGAAGATAATATAATTATACAGCACATCTGCCATCGGATACAGGTACTTTGGTACATAGACCTTCTTGATCATACCTGCATTCGCACGGATCGATCTCAGTGCCCTCTTTGTACCACTGGAGAACTGGGAATAGAGAAGGCGGCCGCAGAGAATGTACAAGGAGAAGTACTTATCATCCTTTGCAAACAAAGTTCCGAAGACAACCGTCAGGACCATGGTTGTCAATACCGGTTCCAGAAGAGACCATACGATTCCCAGATAAGACCTGCGATACTTAAGCACGATTCCCTTCTTCACTAATTGGTAAAGAAGATTCCTGTATCTCCAGAAGTTATCAAACTTTTTCTTTAGCATGTTACAGTTCCTTCTATTCTGAGGATACTGCCGCATCATATGCTGCAAACCTCAGATGATTCATAATTAAAATAATCACGACTATTAGAATAACACATTCCAAAAGACAATGCTACAGCGAACGTATCATCCAATTTCCTTCGAAAGCAGCACAACCATATCTGAAAGTGTCTCCACAGATTGAATCTCAACCTTCATCTTCACATACGCTCTCGCCTTCACACCCATATCCGCATTCTCAGCAAATACTGCATCCACTCTCGGGGCCAGATATTCCAGGACATCCTTCAGAAGCATATCTCCCTCTGCCACGCGCTCTATCATAGATTCATGGAGGAAGAGATACTTCTTCCCCGGCATATAGAAGAGTGCCAGCAGCTTCAGGGGATCCTCTACATCATAGAGCATGATCGTATCGAATTCTGCCTCACCGAACATCCTCTTCGCATCTGCCGCATAATCATACTTCAGGAACTCCAGAGACTCCTCGAATGAGAGCTTACCCTCGAGGTACATCTGAAGCACTCCCTTGCCAAGCGTACTCATATGCGTATTCGACAGGGTTCCGAAGACCGGAATCTCTTTCAGCATGGGATAAGAAGTCTTCCGATGCTGATCGATACAGGACATCTCACAACCGATCATCACCTGACACTTATCCCTATTCACAGACTTGATGGCTTCATAGAGGAAGCTCGTCTCCTCTGTATCCGCACATGCCTCGTCATAGACGAGCACCTGTCTACGCCCGGTCTCGGGAAGGCTTTGCATCTTCATGCCATCTTCCTCATCCAGGAAGAGCCGGCACAGCTTCTTCACATTATCCACGCTATCATAAGCACAGAAAGTGTCATAAGCCTGCTGATCATCGTAAGTCTTACCGCGGTTCAGTGCTGCAAGTACAGCCTCCTTCGTGGGTGCCTGATCAAAGGGCAGTGATGTGATATCCATATAGGTACCGCGTTTCTTACGGTAAGTATCATAATCATCACAGAAGAGCACAATATGCTTGCGAAGTGCCAGATAGTCATAGATCACACCGGAATAGTCCGTGATCAATGCATCGCTTGCGGCGAGCAGGGCATAGGTATCCATATCTGCAGGGAACCTGCGCACATGCTGATATCCCGAGCAGTCCGGTGTACCCTTCACATTGTGATGCAGCTTCACGTAGAGAATCTGATCATCTCGAAGGTTCTCATCCATATAATTCAGGAATTCCATCGTCTTTGCAGACGCCTGTGCTGAATTCAGATAATCTCTCCAGGTCGGCATATAGACGAAGATCTGCTCCCCCTTCGGTGCTGCCGCACGCTTCAGTTGATCGATATCTCCGGCTGCTGCCTGCAGCATACCGGCTGTTTTGGGGCAGCCCAGCATCACGCTCTTCCCCTTCATCAGTCCCTGAATCTGGTAGGAAGCCAACATATGATCTCTGGTATAATCGTTCGGGTAGAGAATATAATCCGAATTAATGAAGTTCCTCTGGGTAATTCCGTCCTTATGAAGATTATTCGTATGCTTTGCCAGCCCCATCTTCTTCAGAGGCGTGCCGTGTCTGATATTGATGCACACCTGACCCGGCTTCTTGATCCAACCCTCAGGGAAGAAGGTCTCCGTCATCAGATACTTCGCAGTCTCAAGGACACGTGCATACTCATTATCCTTCAGTACTACCTGCGTCCGATGCCATCCCTTCTGATCGATGGTATTCTGAATGGAATCACAGGTATGGGAATCCGCTCTCACATAGACAGAGAATCCCTCATACTCCGGAGCAGTATTGAGTTCCTCCAGAACATAGTACATGCTTCCCTGAATATGATGTCCCAGACCCAGAAGAACGATCATATGATCGTCCAGATCCATCTGAAAGAAGCGATCCGTGAAATTATTCCCTGTGACATTAAGGCCATTCTCAATCAGAGTCTGTCTCACCTGATCCACCATCATCCGACGATCATCAAAGTCCACAGCCGTATCCGCAGCATCTGCCGTCAGATGATACGATCTCTGCCCTCCCTGACGAGGGAATACATAGCGGTCCTGATACTCCAGCATCTCCCGATAGATACGCTCGCAGTTATTACGATCATCGTAGTAGAAGAAGTCATCCGCCCGCTTCACATACTCCGGCTTCATAACGCAGCCGGTACTCATGTACTCGGTCAAAGTATCGATCAGTTCATCGTTATCGTGACAGATCTCACCGAAAGCCATCGTATCATAGAAGAAGCTGCCCTCCTCATAGTGCTGAGGGATATCCTTGTGATGGAGATATACCAGGGGCTTTCTCATATAGGCAAAGTCGAACTGAATACCTGAGAAATCCGTCACCATCAGGCTGGACTCACAGAACATCTTCTCATAGCTCATATCGCCGACTGCCGGAATGATATCCACATATTCATTCCGATCGAAGTCATCCACCTGAGAGCTTACGATGGGATGAAGTACATACTTGATCTTGTAGCCATAGGTCTTCGCTGCCTCGATCAGACGAGGGTCATTGATCAAGGCATTGAACACTTTATAGTAAGTGCTCTCCTTAAAGAGAGGATTGTAATCTCTCTGCTCGCTCTCGCTCGTACGTACCGGTACAGCCGCCTGCATCCGCCAGGTCGGACTGATCATAATCTGCTTCTGATCATTGTTCACCAGACCATCGTATCGAGGGACACCGGTCAGCTTCAGTGCCCCATAGCCCTCATAATCATAGATGGGATGCATCAGATTGCGGATCTCATACTTGGATGCGCAGAAGTAGAGGCGTGTATTGTCTCGAAGCCGGTTCTGCGCAATTGCAATCTTCTGAACCGACATACCGTGCTGTACACAGCAGACATGAAAGTTGATCAGATCTCTGACATAGGCAGAGTTCACCATATCAAACCCGTTGAAGGCACATACCGTCGAGTTCGAGATGACCATCATATCCGACATCAGGAAGATCAGACGATGCTTCAGGCTGCCGCGAACCAGGGGCCTGTACCCATCCTTCTTCAGACGCTTGTAGTCGGTCGCATGCTTATCTACCAGATAGTAATGCTTGAAGTTATTATCCTGTGCACTGGCATAGCGATAGAGATACTCAGAGGAATCTCCTCCCTTGTAGATCTTATCCAGATACATCCAGATCGGCCGCGTCTTAATGAAGGGTCTGGTCGCAAAGTAGGCCATACGGATTCCCAGAAAGAGAAAATTCTTCTTCCGGTTCTGTTTACTGAGAAGCATCTCCTTCTGAAGACGAAGTTCCTGCTTCATACGCCCGGCCTTCGCGCACTTCCTGATCTGAAGTCCGCCATCGGCCTTCAGCATCATATATTCCTTATTCTGACCGAAACACCAGTAACTGTTGGCAAAGGCCGCACTCATTCGTGAGAAGTGTGAAGTGAAAGAATAGAAGATCTTCACATGCTCTCCTGCTACGCGAGCATAACAATAGAGCATGCCGTTCTTCAATTCATCCACAGGAATCGATACATGGAAGGAGTGCGACTTAAAGAGACTGACACCGAAGGCCTTGGTATGGGCATATCTCTCGTTGTAGGTCAGCGGATAATCGATTCCCTGAAACTGAAGATATACCTCCTCAGCCATAGAATACAGAATGGGGTGTACCAGACCATCGAACTCCAGCAAACCATCCCGATAGTCCATAAAGGCAATCGTCGTACGCAGAGTCTCGATCTTATTGAACATGGTCTCGCCATCCCCATAGTAGGCCTTGCCGGCGAGATACCCTCGAACAAACTTATAGTCTTCACCGTACTTCAGAACAGCGTACAGCCACTTCATAGAGTCCGCTACATTCTCATCCTTAATCTTATGGGCATTGAGCAGATGGCGGTCCTCCACATATTGAAACGCCTGCTGCACCAGGTTCAGGAACTCGATCTCATCGCCATCTTCCAGAATATGCTTATTCCTGTTATTCAGATTCGCGTCGATCCTCTTGCCCACCGTAAACATCAGATGATGCTGAATCAGGTCCGGCACCTTGCCATAGGTCTCCTTCAATTCCGCAAGCCAGGGAAGCCAGAAGTCACGGAAGGCCGGGATATAGAACGCTTCCTCATAGATTCCCGGGAAGAAAGTGATATCTCCTTCCTGCTCTACTGCTGCCATATAAGAACATGCACTCATATAAGTCACATAGCCTGCCTTCACACAGAGGTTCAGAACATACTGGCGCTCTGCCTCCATTCCGAACTCTTCGCGAAGCATCTGTGTCCCGGCAAATGCTCTGTCCAGGAAGGTTCCTCCCAGATAGAAGGGATAGATCCCATACTCCTCGGCAAGCTGCCCAATCACAGTCTCCGCTTCGGGGAGTTCCGGTGAGAATGCACCGGGTAATCCGCTCGGCATCATCTTCTTCAACATAAGGATCCTGTACTGTTCCGGAAGATTGCTTACAGCAGCAAGCGTCCCTTCCGACCACACATCGCCCGAGTGAAGAACCGTCACATAGTCCCCATGGCAGCGCTTCAGTGCATCATTGTAAACTGCCGCATCCGACTTATCTTCAAACCCCGGGATGATCTCCATGTACGCCGAAGAAAGAGCAGACAGATCCATCTCCTCTTCCTCCGCAGCATGATAGATCAGAATCTCTCCTTCCACTCCGGAAGCAGCCAATTCTCTGACCAGACAATCCTCTGTGTTCTTATTCCATTCCTGATTCTGAGACCAGATCCAGATCAGTGATAACTTCATGTGTTAACTCCTCAGTTACATATTCTATCATTCCATCCGACGGAGACCTGCTGACTATGCTTCAAATCCCTGTTCTCTGAAGCTCTTCACCAGACGATCATACATCTCCGGCAGATCATACTTCGGCTTCCAGCCAAGGGCCTGCAGCTTATCGGAATTCAGATGCATCGCCACATCCGGAGCATAACCATAGGTCATCGCATCTTCCGGAATGTCGAATACCACCTGAATCCTTCCCTCCGCCAACTGTTCTGCCACCATCTTCGCCATATCGCGAATCTTAATGGTGGTGGAGGGATTCGCTACCGTATATACATTCCCGGTCTGACCCTTAAGAAGAATTGTCAGAATACCGGCAACCGCATCTGCCGTATAGCAATAATTACCGGTCGACTCCCCTCTGGTGTGAAGAACGATATCCGTTCCGGTCATCGCACTCCTGGCAAACTGAGCGAATACACGTCCCTCTTCCTTAGATACACCGGCACCGAAGGTCTGAGCCAGCCTGGCCACCTTAACAGGCACCTGATACTCTGAAGCGTAGGAAGCGCACATCACCTCGCACATACGCTTACCCTCCGAGTAGCAGCTTCTCACATTCATCACATCAATATAACCCAGGTTCTCTTCTCTGACACAGGGGAGCGAGGGATCCGTCACACCGAACGCTTCCATGGAAGAGATGTATACCATACTGCGCACCTGCTTCTCAGCTGCCAGCTGCAGCATATGCTCTGTTCCCACCAGCGCTGTGCGAATCGTCTCCACAGGCTGTGTCACCATCACCTTAGAAGCTGTAACGCTGGCGCCATGTACAATATAGTCTACCGGATACTCGGTCTTCACCGGTGCTGTAATGTCTCCCACCACAGGACAGATATCTTCTCTCTCGAGCAGTTCTCCGAAGACTCTCGCTGCCTTCTCCTCACTGCGGATCAGAGGAAGAATCTTCATTCCAAGATCCAGAATACGATTACAGCAGGCCAAAGCCTTCACTGCCATAGAACCAACCAGACCGGTCGCACCGGTCACCATAATATAAGCCCCTCTCATCTCTTCATAGGGCAAAGTCTGACCGGCGATCCATTCCAGATCCTCCTGCAGCACACGATCATATGGACTCTCTATCTTATACAGATTCATATCTATGTCCTGTCTTTCTATGTTTATTTATCTATCGTATCATCTTACGACAGCGATGGACATAACAATACCATCTTATCCAGTATATAAAGTTTTGGGATAAATTACAAGGATTCTTCCTCGGTTCTGAGCATTTTCCATACAGGAAAGAAGGAAAGAGGAGACCTTCTCCCGAATGTCTCCCCTTAGCCTCTGATCCCCTATTCCAAGGTAGGGGCATCCTTATCTTTCATTATGGATGTCTTGAACTTATTGTAAGTCACCAGATCTTCATCCCAATCCGTATATTCCCCGCGATGATCCTCCAGATTATAATTCTCCGTCAGCCAATTGGCCAGATAGATCGATGTCTTCTCCGCACCATACTGGTTCGTGTGATTCGTAGAATCACGGAAATCCGTATCGACATCGATTCCCATCGTCTCAAATGCCTCAGGGCTTGCCAGATTGATGTAGTCCACACCGAACTGATCCGCAATCTCCTGAGCTTTCTTCGAGTAGGCCTCTGTCCAATCCGGAGAAGTGGTCTTCATGAAGACCAAAGTTGCTCCATGTTCCTCACAGAGCTCTGAGATTCGTTCCAACCAGTACATACTGGTCTCCGTCACTTCATCGTTGGTATCTTCATAATACTGATCCATATTTGCTGCCACGACCTTCGCACTGAAAACGTGTCCTCGATTACAGCTCTTCTCCACATCACCGGTCAGATAGAGGAAGTCTTCCTCAGTCAGATCATTCCAGCGGCTATGATAGCGGAAGAAAGGGAATACACCACTCAAAAGATCAAAGCCAAGATCCTCGTTGTCCAGAATATAGGAAATCTTATCCTTATTCAGAGGGAACTGATCCAGGGTCTTGCGAATGACACTCTCCTCATACTTTGTCGTATAACGGATGGCACTCATATCCAGAACTACATATTCTGGATTCTGTAATCCCAATCCCGCTTCAATATAGAGATAGGACAGATCCAGACGCATACTGCCGGTGGCCAATACCATTCCGGTCAGTCCCGTATTCTCATACATATACATAGGATCGATGGAGCTATAGGTATGGCTGGTACCAACAAAGAATACATCGACCGTGTCATATCTCAGATCATCTAATTAATCATACCAGATCGATGCG
>R17__coassemble_241_pt1 | contig 35565 bp, 28 predicted proteins | sample R17__metabat2_low_PE_029 | metagenome-assembled genome bin R17
GCATAGAACAGAGGTCGCGTAATATCTTCCGCTGCATCCACCTGACCGTCATACATCTTGCCGGAAGCCAGGAAGTCATCGTAATCGATACACTCACTGCCATAGGCGGGTACAGAATTATAATAGGTATCCAGGCAGGCCTTAATATGATAGGGCATATTCTTGCGGCTGGTTCTGCGCAGGGGACTGATCAGAACAAACTTCTCTACACCGACAGCCATATACATATTCTTCTCATCCTCACTCAGGAAGCTGTGAGCCACGATCAGCTTCGCCTGAGCCTTCGCTGCCGCCTCGACATTCTCCTCGGGCGTATTGTCACGGCAGACAACAGCTGCGCCGATCTTCTCCGCTGCCAACAGGATCGGAATGAATTCCGGAACCAGACGAAGGTATACGGGAATCTTATCGCCTTCCTTCACACCTGCTGCGCGAAATGCTCTGGCCAGCTGCTCGGTCTCCTCGAAGATCTCAGACCAGAGCACTTCCCTCTGGTAGTAGTGAATGGCGGGAACATCCATACCGGGGCAGCGATCTTCCAGGTACTTCCTGATCGTGCATCCTGGAATCTGAATCATCTGCAGCATGATCGGAGGATAATATTTCATCCAGGGCTTATCTATACTGGGCTTACCGGTGAGTACTTTCTCTTCAGACATGGTAATCTCTCCTTGATATCTAATCTATGTAATTACCGAAGAATCTCTCTCATATCAGATTGTCCGATTTTCTTCGTACAAAGAATAGGATACCACATTTTCAACTTGATTCAATTGAGGAAACATATTCAAGTTTTACAAAAATTGAATCAATCTACATCGGAACGTTTTCTCTCCTGGCTGTAGTTTCCTTTTGTCCAGCTCCCCTTTCTCCCAAGCAAAGTAGCTATTGTCAATCTGCCTTTTCTTTTGTTATGATATGCTGAGATCAGAAAGGGATCACATACTATGAATAAGAAGCACTTTGAATTCGACAACCCGACATTTTTCCGCTCCACGCTGACCTTAATGGCCCCCATCATTCTCCAGCAGTTAATCACACGCGGCGTCAACTTCCTGGATAATATCATGATCGGAGGCTTCGGCGAGGTGGATATCGCAGCTGCCTCCTTCAGCAATTCCTTCTACTCCATCTTTCAGTTTATCTGCATGGGATTGGGATCCGGTGCCGTTGTACTCTCCTCCCAGTTCTGGGGACAACGGGACCGTAAGGCGCTGAAGGCCACAGCTGCTATGGCTATGCAGGTCACTCTTGCCATCTGCGCAGCCTTCACACTGGTATCTGTGATCACTCCCGGTACCATCCTCAGACTCTACTCCAGTTCACCCGAAGTCGTTGCCGCCGGCATCCCCTATCTTCGATTGCTCGGCGCGACCTTCCTGCTGTCCGGTCTTTCTTCCACTGCCACCTATATGCTGCGCAGCACCGGCATCGTCAATATCCCTCTGATTGGATCGGCCATCGCCTTCTTCACGAATATCTTCTTCAACTGGGTATTCATCTTCGGTAAACTGGGAGCCCCTCGCCTGGAACTGCTTGGCGCCGCGGTAGGAACTGTGATTGCCCGCATCTTCGAGTTCCTGATCGTCTTCGGCTACTTCGCCCTGAAGGACAGGAATCTCAACTTCCGTCTCCCGGATATGCTCTCCCGCGGCGGAAGCCTCTGGAGTAAGTATATCCACTTCGCTGTTCCGGTACTGGTCAGTGACACGCTCCTGGGTCTGAGCCTGGCCATCGTACAGAGCGTCTACGGTCATGTCAGCCCCAATATGTCGGCCGCCAGCGCCATGGTCGGCTCCTTCGTACAGATGATTACGACATTGAACATCTCCATGGCAGGCGCTTCCGCCATCGTCGTCGGCAATACCATCGGAGAAGAACATATCGATCAGGCTAAGCGGCAGAGCAATACTTATCTGCTCATTGCTCTGTTCTCCGGTCTCCTTATGGTTCCGATCCTGCTGTTGGTACAGCATCCCTACCTGTCCCTGTATACGGTTGCCGATGAGACACTGGTTATCGCCGGCAAGATGTTCCTGTGCAATTCCCTGACAATTCCGCTGGAAGCGGTAGCCTATGTCATCTCCAAAGGTATCCTCCGCGGAGGCGGCGACACCCGCTTCCTGCTGGTTGCCGACAGTTCCTGTGTATGGCTGATCTCTATCCCGCTTGGATATATGGCAGCCATGATCTGGCACCTGGATGCCTTCTGGATTTACTTCCTGCTCCGCCTGGAATTCCCGCTGAAGGGACTGATCTGTCTGGCCCGCTACGCAACCGGCCGGTGGATCAAGGTAATCAAGGCATAAGATGATAGAAGGACGCCCCTGAGTCAATCCTCAGCGGCGTCCTTCTATATGTACTAAAAACGGATCGTTATTGTTGTTCCTTTGCCGGGCTCACTCTCCAGCTGAATCTCTGCATGATGAATCTCTGCGATATGCTTTACAATCGCGAGACCCAGACCGGTACCACCGGTCGCGCGGGAACGGCTCTTATCCACCCGGTAAAAACGTTCGAAGACCCTTTCCTGCTGATCCCTGGGTATGCCGATTCCATTGTCTGAAATCACCAGGACAGCATGCTGAGCGTCAGAGGATACCTTAACCCTCACCCATCCGCCTTCCTGGTTGTAACGAATGGAATTCTGTACCAGATTCTCCAGAAGCTCTTTTAAGAGTTCCCGATCTCCGCTTTGCATGGTGTCCGTACCGATGCAGGTAAGAGTCACTTTCCTCTGCTGCGCATGAACGCGCAATGCTTTACACGAATCCTCTGCCAGCTTATAGAGATTGACCGGTTCAAACTTCCTCGGCAGTTCCTGATGATCCAACTCTGACAAGCGGATGACATCATTGATCAGTGACAGCAGCCGTTCCGAATTATGACGAATCTGCTGTGCGATATACGCTTCCTGATCATCTTCGATCATATGATTTTCAATCAACTCTGCATAACCGGAGATCGCTGTCAGCGGAGTCTTCAATTCATGGGATATATTGGCTGTAAAGTCCTGCCTGCTTTTTGCTGCCTCGAGAATCTTCTCATGCTGGCTGCGGATCTTAGCTGCAAATGGTTCCAACTCACGATAAGGAGGAATTGCCGTACGGTCATCCAGATGCTCTGCCATACTATCGATCGGGTGAATCAACTGTATAGTCAACAAGTGTCCAATCAGAATACAAAGCGCCAAAACCAATATCACAATGAGCAGAATCACCGGTGCCGCCGTCATGAATACACTGGCAATTGACTTGGCCTGTGTAGAGACTCTTAATATCGTTCCGTCATTCAGTTTCAACGCAAAGTAAAAGGTATTCAGATTCATGGTATCTGATCGACGCACACTTTCTCCGATACCGTCTGCTAATGCTGATTGAATCTCCGGGCGATCCAGGTGATTCGACAGACCGGAGATGTCCGTATCATTATCGTAGAGGACTGTGCCATCCGAGGAGATCCATGTGATACGAAGATTGTCAGAATTCAATTCAGCAAGTGCTGTTCGATTGATCCTCTCTGCATCTTCCTCCGCTTGCGCATACAGGTTCTGAAATAGTTCCGTATCTGCCAGCAGCTGAGCATTGGTATGCAGATCATTCTTCACCTGGGTCTGAAACAGATTGTAATATACCAGGGTGATTCCAATGGTTGTCGCAATCACTGCAAGCAATGCGATCAGACTCAGTCTGAGATTGATCTTCTGCTTCATGCCTTATCCCCCGCAGTCGCAGAGATCACATACCCCACATTGCGAACCGTACCGATCTGACTTCCGCCTGCTCCAAGCTTCTGCCGCAGGGTTTTAATGTGCATATCAACGGTACGACTCTCTCCCTCATAATCGGTTCCCCACACATACTGCATGATAGAATCACGGGAAAGGACAATATCTTCATTGATCATCAGATAACGCAGCAATTCATATTCTTTAAAGGTCAACTCCACCTGTCTACCGCAGGAGAGAACGATATGCCGATCATGATCCAACGAAATTACTCCTACAGTCAGGAACTTGGGCGCATCCTCCTGGACCCGCCGAAGCATCGCCCGCACTCTTGACAATAGTTCCATCACAGAAAACGGCTTGCGAATATAGTCATCCGCGCCATCGTCCAGTCCTTTTACCATATCGATCTCTGTTGTCTTGGCAGTGACCATAATGACGGGGATCCTTAGGGTCTTCGCGCTGCTTCTCAGCTTTCTTACGATAGCATAGCCGTCTTCATCCGGCAGCATGATGTCGAGAAGGATCAGATCCGGCAGAATATCCTCCATTTTTCTATAGAAATCAGCAGCACATTCAAAGCCCTGTACCATATAATTGCTGTTCTTCAAAGCAATCATCTCAATTTCACGGATACTGGCATCATCCTCCACAATATAGATCAATGCCATGTTATCACCTCTTTCTTATATTCTACGGCAGGGGATAGAGCTTCAGAAGACGCGCATACTCCTCACGGAATTGGGAATCACTTCCTTTAACCGTTAAATCCAGATATGCATGAGCACCCAATTCATCTCTTGCAGCTTCAGCTGCATAGGAATCTCCCTGTGCATCCTTTCCCATGTTCAGACAAATCAGGCAGACCGCCACATTAGAGCAGTGATCCGACACACGTTCATAGTTGGTTATGATATCCTCCAGAATCAGACCCGCTTCCATTGAGCAGTTCCCCTTACGCAGCCGAAGGATATGTCGCTGCTTCATTTCTTCGCTAAGAGAGTCCACAACCTCTTCTAAAGGTTCGATTCCCTTCGCCAGTTCGATATCCTGCGATTGAAAAACAGCAACCATCAAATCGAGAATATCCGAGACCGAATGACCATAAGCAGCGAGTTCGTCCTGACCTGCTGCTGTCAGTGACAGTCCCCTTTCACGCAGTTGTTGGGCAGATTCTACGATATTGATAGCATGGTCGGAAATTCGTTCAAAATCACTGGTAGAATGAAGCAGTTCAGATAACAGACGACTATCATCATCGGAAAGATCTCTGCCGGAAAGCTTCACCAGATAACTTCCCAGTACATCCTCATAAAGATCCGCCTCCTGCTCCATCCGAATAACCGCCTGAGCTTTCTCTTCAACATACTCAGCCAGACATTCCATTCCCAGTTGGAAGGCTTTTCGAGACAGATCTGCCATCTCATCTGCAGCATTTTTACATAAACGAATCGCAAAGGCCGGCTGGTCAAGGAAGCGTTCATCCAAAGCTGCAAGAGCTGCGGGGAACGACTCCTTCATGCTGCCGTCCTCCTCCTTGTCCCGGACCGTCAACTCTGCCAATCGAACCAGCTGATCTGCAAACGGGAACATCACAATGGTACAGCCGATATTAAACAAGCTGTGTATCACGGCAATTCCTGCAGCCGTCGCCGGAACACTGAGGAATGCAAACGGTCTGAAGGTATTAATTCCGTAGAAACACACCATGAATAGTATAGTGCCGATCAGATTGAAATACAAATGAATGAATGCTGCTCTGCGGGCATTTTTCGAGGAACCTACGGAAGAAAGAAGCGCAGTGACACAAGTTCCGATATTCTGACCCATAATGATAGGAATGGCAGTTCCATAAGCTACAGCACCGGTCAGACACAGCGCCTGCAGGATACCAACAGAAGCAGAGGAGCTTTGAATGATTGCCGTCAGAACTGCTCCTGCTATCATGCCGAGAATCGGATGAGAGAATGCTGTCAGCATCCCGGTAAAGGCTTCATTTTCCTTGAGCGGTGCCACAGCACTGCTCATCGTCTCCATACCAAACATCAATACGGCAAAGCCAAGCAAGATCGTTCCAATTGTGTGCTTTTTACTTCCGTTCTTCTCTGTCATCAGGAAAATAATGCCGATAAGAGCAAGAATGGGTGAGAAGGAACTCGGCTTCAGCAGCTTAATGAATAGATTGCTGCTGTTCAGTCCTGCCAGTGAAAGAATCCACGAAGTAACTGTCGTACCAATATTGGCACCCATAATTACTCCGACAGCCTGTGAAAGCTTCATGATGCCGGAATTAACGAATCCAACTACCATGACGGTTGTTGCAGACGAAGACTGGATCACCGCAGTAACCAGTGTTCCAAGAAGGACAGCTGTAATGCGGCGGCTTGTCAATTTCTCCAATAATTTTTCCAGCTTGCCGCCTGACAGCTGAACCAATGCATCTCCCATGACCTTCATACCATAAAGGAAGAGAGCCAACCCGCCAATCATGGTCAACAGATTAAAGATGTCCATATGATAACCTCCTGTATGAGCATTTGATTTATGACAGGAGGTTATCAGTTCGTTGTAAAATGCAAAATCTGCCAAAAGTAAATATCGGGTAAAACCTATGTGGTTTACTTAAGTTTTACTCAATTATGATTTCAACTTTTACACAGCATCTGTAAGATAAATCTTACGAATCGGCAAGTGCACAGGCAATGTTGATTGCATGATCGGAGCAGCGTTCCAGATCCGAGGCCATGTCTGTAAAGATTACACCGCCGACCGGCTCACAGGAAGCTTTCATCAATCGATCAATATGCGCATTGACGATGGTAATCTGAAGATCATCCACATGCTGCTCCATTCTCTCTGCTTCCGGAATCTTCTCGTAGTCTTCCTTCTCAAAGATTGCGAGAGAGAATTGCACGGCCTCAAGTGAAGCCTCAGCAAGGGTCTTCAGTTCCAACATGCCCTTTTCTGAGATAACAGCTTTTCTGGCCTTATACTGTTCCGTATATTCGGCAATATTCCTGCCATGATCGGAGATGCGCTCGATATCCGAAGTAATCAGGATCATCTGAGAGATTTCCTGTACAACTTTAGGCGAATAATCTCTGGAACGAAGAGCAATCAGACGATCCTGAATCTTATCTGTCAGAATGTCGATAGCATCCTCTGCGTCCATAGCATTCTCTGCCAGTGTATCATCCAACGCGAAGAAGCTGTTTATTGCATCCTGGAGACACTCGACAGCCATCTCTCCCATACGACTGATTTCCAGCCGCGCCTGCTGCAGTGCCACTGACGAAGGAAGTTCCCCGCTCTGTACCATGTATACCAGCTGTCGATTCTCATTATGCTTGCTTTCCTCGGGCAGCATGGGAATGATTCTTTCGGACAGACGCACGATCATCCCTGCAAAAGGCAGCTCAATCAATACAGAGAGAATCGCAAAGATCGTATGCGTATTGGCCACCTGATGACCGATACTGTCCGGCGTCAGATTCTGAATGAACGTGAGGAAAGACGGGAACAGATTGATCAGAAGGATCATCAGTGCCGCACGGATCAGATTGAAGAGCAGATTCAGAACAGCAGTCCGCTTTCCGTTCCGATTCGTGGTGAGGGATGCCAGGATATTGGGAGTGACAGAGCCAATGGCAGCACCGATGACCAGATAGACCGTCATGTCATAACCAATCAATCCCTGCACGGCAAAGGTCTGGAAGATAACCACAGAGGAAGAAGAGCTCTGCAGCAAGGCTGTAAAAGCCACGCCAAAGAGCACGGCAATCGCCGGATTCTTCAGAGTGGAAAGGAAAGAAATAAATGACGCACTTTCAGACAGCGGAACGATTGCGGACTTGATTACCGAAATACCGAAGAACAGCATACCGAATCCCATGATGATGGATCCCACATGCTTTACCGTATTCTGCTTCAGGAACAGGAACATCAGTGCACCAATGCAGAGGATCATCGGTGCATAAGCGCCCAGATTGAAGGCTGTGATCTGTGCCGTGATCGTAGTACCAATGTTGGCACCCATAATGACACCAATGGCCTGAGCCAGAGTCATAAGTCCTGAATTCACGAAGCCAATAACCATCATGTCTGTAGCTGAGGAACTTTGAATCAACAAAGTCACAACAATACCGACAGCTACTGCGATAAACCTGTTTGCGGTTGCCTTCTCCAGAATGCCCCGCATCTTGTCGCCTGCAGCATTTTTAAGACCGGTAGACATGATACTCATGCCATACAGGAAGAGACCAACGCCGCCCATCAAAGAAAAGAATTCATAAATTGTCATAATGTCATCTCCATTAAAAGACATAGTTTGCGATTTTCACAACTACTATGACATGGCATGTAAAATGTAAGATGCGTGCCATGTAAAATTTATGTAAAATTCCATACTTTTTATAAGGAGGCGTGTAAGATGAATCGCTTATGGACTGCAGATTTCGCGGAATATGCAGTTTTATTCTTCGCTGTGCTGTTTTTAAGATAGAGCATATCATTCTGTTCCAGTTTCCTCAGGGCAGAATTGAGAGTCTGTTTTCGCATTCCCGACAAACGGTAGTTCTCGTAGTCAATGTCTTTTATAAATAGGTCTACAGATTCATCGTAATATTCTCACAGATTTTTTCTAATCTTCGTTATCACCCATGATAACAAAAATCATAATAAAAGCAGGCCTTCCGGAGAAAGCCTGCTGTCATAAGCAATTCTGAATACAAGACGATATCAGAAATAAAATATTGAATTATTCCCACTCTACTGTTCCGGGCGGCTTAGATGTGATATCATAGACTACTCTGTTGACATGATCTACCTCATTGATAATTCGGTTGGAGATCCTTCCCAGCAGATCATAAGGGATCTTCGCCCAGTCTGCGGTCATGAAGTCATCGGTCGTTACCGCACGGATACCGATCAGGTAATCATAGGTACGGAAGTCACCCATGACACCGACAGTCTTAACAGGAGGCAGTACACAGAAGAACTGTGCCATCTGGCTCTCATAGCCGGACTTCTTCATCTCATCGCGCAGCACCCAGTCAGCTTCCTGCAGGATCTTAACCTTCTCTGCTGTTACTTCACCGATAACACGAACTCCAAGTCCGGGACCGGGGAAGGGCTGTCTCCATACCAGTTCCTTCGGGATACCTAACTGCTCACCTACGCGGCGAACCTCATCCTTGAACAGATCCTTCAGAGGCTCTACCAGACCCTTGAACTTCACATCCTCCGGCCATGCTACCATATTGTGGTGAGTCTTGATCTTCGCAGAATCACCCTTACCGGACTCGATACGGTCGGGATAGATCGTTCCCTGCGCAAAGAATCCATCCGAATATCTTGCACGGATCTCATCCCAGAATACCTTATAGAACTCGGTGCCGATGATCTTACGCTTCTGCTCCGGCTCATCTACTCCCTTCAGTTTCTCCATAAAGATATCGCCGCAGTTAATGCGAACGAAGTTCATATCAAACAGCGTTGTGAAGGTCTTCTCTACGAAGTCTCCCTCGTCCTTTCTCATCAGACCCTGATCCACGAACACGCAAGTCAGCTTCTTACCGATTGCCTTGCTCAGGAGCGCTGCTGCTACGGAAGAGTCAACACCGCCGGACAAACCGAGAACCACACCGTTGTCACCGATCTCCTCACGCAATCTTGCTACAGTATCTTCGATGAAGCTGTCCATCTTCCAGTCACCGGCACACTCACAGATCTCGAACAGGAAGTTCTTCAGGATCTGCTGACCGAATACGCAGTGGGTAACCTCGGGATGGAACTGCACAGCATACAGCTTCTTCTCCACGTTCTCCATCGCCGCACAAGGGCAGTCATCGGTGTGACCGGTCTTCTCGAACCCTGCGGGAACCTGAGATACATAGTCTACATGGCTCATCCAGCACACACTCTTGGCATCTACGCCCTTCATGAGCTTACTCTCAGCCTTGTCCACGGTCCATTCAATTCTACCATACTCACTCTTCGCGGCATGCTCGATCACGCCGCCGGCCATCCATGCCATCAACTGCATACCATAGCAGATGCCAAGAACCGGTACTCCCAGATCCAGAATGGCAGGATCGTAGTGAGGAGAGGTCTCATCGTATACGCTGTTCGGTCCGCCGGTGAAGATGATTCCCTTGGGATCGAACTCCTTAATCTGTTCCAGAGAAGCTGTGTAAGGAAGGATCTCCGCATACACATTGCAGTCTCTGACTCTTCTGGCAATCAGCTGATTATACTGACCGCCGAAGTCCAGAACCAGTACTTTCTCCATATCGTCCTCCTGTTTGTCCGGCACATTCCATGCGAAGCGCCGGAAGTCTCATCCATCACACACTCTCCCGAATGAATTACCGAAGAATGCGGATAATGTATCAGAGATAATCATACCAAATTTCAGATACATACACAATAATCAGTTTTTATGATACCGGGGATCAAGTGGCTGAAAAATGGGCGCACGAAGCCGCAGGCGTAGTACGGCCACTTTTTCAAACATTTGATCCCCCAACAAAAATGAGCATGTAGGGCGAATAGCCCGGAATGCGAATTTTTGTAGCACAGCGAGAGCGAAAGCAAAGCTGTGCGTGGTATCATAAAATGTAGAGCAAATCGGCTCGTCCGATTTGCATCCTTGTTTTTTATGTTTCAGGCTCTAATCCATCAGGTCCTGTTTGAATTCTTCCCATGCCTCCGGATGATCCACATAGTACTTGGGGCAGTTCTTCCCCGTAACATCATAGTGTCGGATCACTTCGTCCGCCTCCAGATCATACCGGTCCATCAGCCAGGTGACCAGCTCTACCAGTGAATCATAGGTCGCCTGATTGAACTTGCCGGATGCATCCGGGTGACAGCACTCAATGGCGATCGTATCCAGATTGCGCTGGTTCGAAGCATAGGCGATCTCGCTGCAGGGAATACACTGGATGATCTCTCCGTCCAGCCCAATGATGAAGTGACTGCTCGCCTTCGTATCTCCGCTATCAGCCAATCCCTCGAAGTAGTCACGATTCTGCTGTGCCGTAGTTCCCGGATTCGCCGTATAGTGCACCACGATGCCATTGATCTGATCTCTGGTAGTTCCGGGCCTTGAATACGGATTCACGTCCAGCAGCTGCACATCCAAATCCGGCCAGCCTTCCCGGTCTGTGGAGTTCTCCGCCCGAGATACATTCCCCTGATGTCCAAAATTGCGGAAAGGAGCTGTTACATCAATTTCAAGGTATCCCACTACCCGCACAAAAACCAGAAGAATTCCCAAGACAAGGATCCAGCGAAGGATACTCCTCCTTCTTTTCTTCTTCGATCTTCTGCCTCGCTTTCTCCTTCTCGGATCCTCAGCACTATATTCCGTCCGTGTTCTCTGTCCGGACCTTTTCTTCCCTCCAGAGGTATTCCCATCGTCCGATGTCCATCCATCAGACTTTCTTCTTCCGTTCACGTGCTCTGCCTCACTTCCCGGCTGCATGCCTTCATTACTTATTAATTATAAGTAATAAAGACTTCTCGGTAAACCGGGAAGTCTTAAGTCATTCTGAATATTAACGGTAGAATTTCTTAATTCCATCCATAGTCGCATGCATGTTCGCGAGCAGCAGATCCAGCACTGTCAACGCTGCCATGGACTCTACCACGACCATGGCTCGCTTTACCACGATCGGATCGTGTCTGCCGTGAATGGAGATCGTCACATTCTCATGCTTCCTGTTGATGGTCTCCTGCTCCTGCGCGATTGAAGGTGTGGGCTTGAATGCTGCGCGCAGGATGATATCGCTGCCATCGGACATACCACCGAGGACACCACCGGCATGGTTCGTGCGCTTGCCTACCCGACCTTCTTCATCCGCATAGAAGTTATCGTTGTTCCGGGAGCCGGTCGTGCGAGCCACGGCGAAGCCATCACCAATCTCCACACCCTTCACAGCGCCGATGCTCATCACAGCCTTCGCGAGATTCGCGTCCATCTTCTCGAATACCGGATCTCCCAGACCTGCGGGAACACCATGAATCACGCACTCTACAACACCACCGGCGGAATCCTGTTCTGCCATACACTTCTCAAGGAATGCCTTGACAGCCTCCTCATCGCCGCCATCGATGCCTCCCACTTCAAGTACGCGGGTCTCGAAAGAGATTCCCAGTGTCTCCAGGATCTTCTCTGCGATAGCACCTGCAGCCACGCGGCCGATCGTCTCACGCCCCGAAGAGCGGCCGCCGCCGCGATAATCGCGGAATCCATACTTCTCATCGAAAGTATAGTCCGCATGTCCGGGACGATATACATCCATTACATTCGAGTAGTCTCTGCTTCTTTGATCCTTGTTCTTCACCATCATAGAGATGGGGGTACCTGTAGTCTTCCCTTCGAACACACCGGAGAGAATATGGATCTCATCCTCTTCCTTTCTCGCGGTGGTAAACTTATTCTGACCGGGCTTCCTGCGGTCCATCAGGACCTGAATGTCCTCTTCTGTAAGAGGAAGTCCTGCCGGGCAGCCATCGACCACCACGCCGACCGCTTCCCCATGAGATTCTCCCCAGGTCGTCACTGTAAAATATCTTCCGAAAGTTGATCCTGCCATCTTATTCCTCCTAAACAGAACCCGCAGGTATCGCGGGAACATGTGAATTTTAGGATAACACATTCCTTTTTACTTTACAAGTTTTGCGAAATGCATTATTCTTAAGTGGAGTGAGGTCACAATGCAGACCTGAATAATATAGGAGGAACCCATATGAAGAAGTTCTTAGAAGAGTTCAAGGCATTCGCCCTTCGCGGCAATGTTGTTGACATGGCTATTGGTGTACTGATTGGTGGTGCATTCTCCACCCTGGTTACCGCCTTCACTGATGATTTCATCACCCCCATCCTGTCCCTGATCGGCGGAACCGAGTTCGGATTCGGAATCGCTCTTCCCAACGGAAGCTTCATTGCCATCGGAGCATTCATCTCCGCAGTCATCAACTTCCTGATCATGGCATTCATCGTCTTCACGATCATGAAGGCTATGAACAAGCTGGCTAATCTTGGCAAGAAGAAGGAAGAAGAAGCACCTGCACCTGCTCCCGAGATTCCCGCAGATGTACAGCTGCTGACTGAGATTCGCGATATGCTGAAGACTGCTGCTGAGCAGAATAAGTAATTGATGAAATTCTGAATAATAAAAGCGCCCCGCAGGGGGCGCTTTTATTGTATTCTTACTTCAATGCATCGATGGCCGCCTGCAGCTGTTCATCGATATCTTCTGTGGTCTTATCATCCTCCACCGAGATCGTAGGCTCGATACCCACGCCGTGAATATCCGTTCCGTTCGGCGTGAAGTAGTGAGCGGTCGTAAGCTTAATGGCAGATCCATCGCTCAGCTCATAGAAGCTCTGAACGATGCCCTTGCCGAAGGACTGCTCTCCTACGATCTGTGCACGCTCCTGATCCTTCAAAGAACCCGCAAGCACCTCCGATGCGCTGGCGGAATTCCCGTTGATCAGCACGACCATAGGCTCCGTACAGAGCTGATTGGCAGTGGAGTCGTATCTGGTCTGCTGCCCCTGCTTATCTTCATAGTAGAAGATATTGCACTCAGGCAGGAACTGATCGGCAATGTGAATTACGCTGGTCAGCAAGCCGCCCGGATTGTTCCTCAGATCAAGTACCAGGCTCTTCATCCCCTGATCCTGCAGATCCTGAATGGCGGTCTTCATCTGGTCCACCGACACCGAATCAAACTCGGTCAGCTTGATATATCCGATCTTGTCATCCATCAGTTCATAGGTCACAGTTTCCTTTTCGATGCTTCGTCTCGTCATCGTAAGATCCAGATACTCTCCATCCCGATATACCGTCACTACTACCTGCGTGCCGGACTCTCCACGGATCATATTCACGACATCCGTGAGTTCCTCACCGCTGATATCCAGTCCGTCTACCGCCGTGATGATATCTCCGTCCTTCATGCCTCCCTCTTCCGCAGGGCTTCCGGAATAGACGGTCATGGCCGTGATGATCATCGTGTCTGTCGCCTGCTGTACAGAGACACCGATTCCTACGAAGGTTCCGTCGGAATCTTCCATGGTATCTGCGTACTCCTCCGGCGTATAGTAGACAGAGTAGACATCATTGAGTCCGGACATATATCCATCCAGTGCTCCGTTCATCATCTCTTCTGAGTCCACATCGAAGATAAAGGTAGAATCGATGATCTGGTTGATCTCCGACAGCTTACTCTCCAACTCCTGATTGAAGGCCCCCTCATTGTCACCCAGAACGTCAGACCCGGAATCCTCCAGGACGTTCTGTATACTGTCGCTCTCCTCCGACACATTCACCTGCACGTGCACCAACGATACAACACTTGTCACACCAACCACACAGGCCCCAAGCAGCAGAACTGCCATCGCTCCGGCCAGCACGCCGCTCCAGAACCCGCCCGGTGTCTTCTTATTCTTCTCTTCCATCTGTTTCCTCCTGCTGCAGTCACAGACTCTCCGGTCCATACTGCAGATATATATCCAGACAGTATCATATCACTCACAGACAACTTCAGGCAATTATAATCTCTGTCCCAAAGAGTGAATTCTATGTGAACTGCCCTTTTGCACTACATAAGCACATTTTTTATTGAAATCCATAAAATTTTTACGATTTTAGTCTTTACTTTTATAGATTATAGTGCTACAATTATACACGTAATTGAAATGCATTTCTATTCTATTTATCTCATCATTATTCATCAGCATCGGGTGCCGCCCCCTTCCGGGGTCTTCCGCACCCGCCAAAAAGGAGCACTATTATGAACGAACAGAACTATTATCCCGGTCTTCGGGAATACGCAGGGAATGCCAATCTTCGCGGTCAGATCACCGCGCCGCCTGCTCCGGAAGATCTCGCCCTACAGAGAATCCGTACCGGCATCCGCATCCGCAGAGAACGTCTTCTCTGGGGTATGACACAGGAGCAGCTCAGCGGTATCCTTGGCATCAGCGCCAACTATCTCGGTCAGATCGAGCGCGGCAATCGGGAACTGTCCCGCAAGATGGAAGATCGCATCTGTGAGCTCTTCCATCTGGATCGCAACGACCTGCACAATGCCCCGGATTACGATATCCCGACGCGCCTTTCCGAAGACAGCTTCCTGTTCCCGGATCTCAATCCCATCGATCTGAACCGGCTGATTGCCAGCTGCACCCCGAGTGAGCTTGCCATCTGCGGTCCGGTCCTTCGCTATCTTCTCCTGTGTCTGCGTAAGCCGGCCTATTCTCAGACAGATCCCGAGGAGATCCTCGATTATCTGCTTCCCACCGCCCACTAGCACAGGATATACGCCAGAAGTTCAAGAGACCTGTGGGCATCGGTCAGGAACCGATACCCGCAGGTCTCTTGCTATCTTCCTGCTTTTCGCAGATCAATCCCTCTTTGCACGGATCGCGCGCTCCGTAATCTCGATGCGCCCCTGCTTCAACAGCTGACCCACGGCCCTCTTGAAGGCAGCCTTGCTCATCTGCATCTCACGCTTGATTACTTCCGGGGACGCCTTATCCGTGAAGGGCAGGACACCGCCATATTCTTCGATGGCTTCCCATACCAGCTCGGCGTCATCCTTCATCTGAGAATAAGCTTTCTTGCGCATACTCAAATTCAGCTTGCCGTCCGGGCGGACATTGATAACTCTGGCATGAATCGTATCTCCCAGACGAACCTTCTGATACAGTTCCTTCTCAGGAACCAGACCGAAGTACTTATTATCGATAGCGATAAAGGCACCGATACCTTCCCTATATCCATAGACAGTACCGTTCACCTGGTCATTGATCTGATAAGGAGCCCCGGTCTGCAGTCTGTCATAGACATTCATCGTAGCACACAGACGATTACTCTTATCTGTATACAGCGCAACCAGAACGCGCTGTCCCGGACGAACCTTCACCTTCTGCTCCTTAAAGGGCAGAAAGAGGTCCTTCTCCAGACCCCAATCGAGGAATGCCCCGATATTCGTCGCCTGCAGCACCTCAAGCACTGCCATCTCACCCAGTTCCATCGCAGGCTTATGGGTCGTTGCAATCAGACGGTCCTCGGAATCTCTGTACAGGAACACCGTCACTTCCGATCCCACATGAGCCCCCTCGGGAATCTGCTTGCCGGGAAGCAGCACCTGCTCCTCCGTATTCTCCGGCTCCGCCAGATAGGCGCCGGAATCCGTGAATCTCATAATTGTCAATGTCTGTGTCTTACCAAGTTCTAACATATTGTCACTCCGTTCTCTCAGAGGAAGTCATCTTCCTCCGCAGCAAGGATCTCTTCGATCCCGATCATGTGGGTGATTCTCCTCACCACACAAGTTATTCTTCTTCCGCCTTGCGATTCCAGCCGGCAATCACTGCATAGGGAGTTCCATCCTCCTGACACAGTGCCACGATCATCGCACCATCCTCTGCCATGCCGACCTTCGGGTAGATCCTATCACCATACTTCGCAGCCAGACGGTACTCTACATGGATCTCTGCAATATCCCAGTCTTCCGGGAAGTACTCGCAGGCCATCTGAATATACTTACCATTGTTTACATGATGATTCAGATCGATCTGTGCCCGGCGAACAGGGAAGGATTCCCTCTCTTCCATCGTCTTCGGAAGACGTACCTTCTTGATTCTTGCATAGTCCATCGCAAGCGGCTCATCCTGTCCGTACATGACGATATCCTCACCCTCACAGCGAACCGGGCGCATATCCTCCGTATCCACATAGAACCAGACAGAATTCGCACGGACCATCGGCTGACCTTCGCGGTCGTAGAGCGCGAAGTTACGCTGACCGAAGAACTTCTCGAACTTCCAGGGGCGTGTCTCCACACGATAGGCCTCATGTTCCATCGGGCGGCGGTCGATCACGATCTGCCAGAAGGCCAGCAGCCAGGCTCTATGTCTCTTCACCAGGAACTCCCTGCCTGCACCGATACTCTCCGAGTGTCTGTCAGAACAATCCTGCATGGCATCAACGATGGCAGGCAGCGTCATCCGCTCCTGCTCATCTACCTGACTGAATCTCACATTATCTTCATAACCAAACATACTTTTACCTCATGTATAAGAAAAACCCTTGTAATCTTCATTACAAGGGTTCCAAGCTGGGCTACAAGGATTCGAACCTTGAAAATGACGGAGTCAGAGTCCGTTGCCTTACCATTTGGCGATAGCCCATTGCTCAAAGCGAATATTAGTATATCCAATTTCACCGGATTCGTCAAGCACTTTTTTCAAAAAAATTCATAACCTTCGGCATCCTATATAGGAAGACGGATGACATTCCTGTTCGCAATGCCATCCGTATCCCAATTGCTTATGCTCTCTTTGCCAGATATTCTTCCAGGAAGCTGTAGAGCTTCTCCATCTGCTCCGGTGTTCCCACCGTGATTCGCAGATAGTTGTTGATCCTGGGCTTATTGAAGTAGCGGACGAAGATCTCGGCCTCACGCAGTGCCTGAAAGATCTCGGCGCCGGGCACTGTATCATGCTTTACGAAGAGGAAGTTCGCCATGGGCTTGGGACCATGGAAGCCCAGAGCCCCCAAACGCTCTACAGCCTCTTCTCTGGTATTCATGATCTTCGCCAGCGTCTCGCGGAAGTAAGTCTCGTCCTTCACGGCCTCCACACCGCTGATCAGAGCCGCTTGATTCATCGTATAAGAGTTGTAGGAATTCTTCACTGCATTCATCGCTGCGATCAGCGCAGGATTACCGATACAGAAACCGATTCTCATACCTGCCATAGAACGGGACTTGGAGAAGGTCTGCACCACGAGCAGATTGTCATACTTCTCTACCAGAGGAAGCGCTGATTCGCCGCCGAAGTCGATATAGGCCTCATCGCAGATGACAACACTGCCGGGATTATGAGCCGCAAGATCTTCCACAAAGGACAGCGGCTCCAGAATCGAGGTCGGAGCGTTGGGATTGGGGAAGACAATGCCGCCATTCTCCTTATAGTAGTCTTCCTTCACCAGACGGAAGTTCTCATCCAGTGCCTGCTTCTCGTAGGGGATCTTCAGCATATCTGCCCACACTTCATAGAAGGCGTAGGAGATGTCGGGGAAGAGCACCGGCTTCTCCGAGTTAAAGAAGGTCATGAAGGCCATCGCAAGCACATCATCGGAGCCAACACCCACGAAGATCTGTGCGGGATCTACATGGTAGAAGTCTGCCAGCGCATGAATCAGGATCCGGCTATCCGGGTCAGGATAACGGCGCAGCGGATCTGCTGCCATATTGCGCAGAGCCTCCGCCACACCGGGTGCCGGAGGATAAGGATTCTCGTTCGTATTCAACTTCGTCACATTCAGAGACTGCGGCTGCTCCCCGGGGACATAGGGCTCAACCTGACGTACATTCTTCATCCATTCATTCATCGTCTATTCCTATCTGCAGGCTGATATCTATCCTGCGCTTATCATTCTACTTGCAAACCATCGACATGGCAAAGCATCTTCAGTACTTTAGTATGGTAGCGAATGAAACTATTTTTGTCAATACAGAAAAACCGGCATCCTTGAATTATCACGAGGATGCCGGTATCTATTCCACTCACGATCAGGCGATCACATGTCCCTTCGCCACCAGAACATCGATGACGCGGTCCACATACATCTCGCACAGTTCATCGGTCGCAGCCTCCACCATAACGCGGATGACAGGCTCCGTACCGCTCTCTCTCACCAGAATACGTCCATCATCCCCCAGCTCAGCGGCTACCTTGCCGACCTCCTGCTGTACCGCAGGATCATTGCGGGCCTCCGGCTTACTGTATACGCGCACATTCTTCAGTACCTGAGGGAAGATCTTCACGGGTTCTGCCAGCTTACTCAGAGGAAGCTTCTTCTCCAGCATAACCTCCATCACCTTCAGGGATGTCAGCACACCATCACCGGTAGAAGCATACTTGCTGAAGATAATGTGACCGGACTGCTCACCGCCCAGACGATGACCGTTCTCCAACATATTCTCATAGACATACTTATCACCGACCGCCGTCTTCTCATAACCGATGCCGGCCTTATCCAGCGCCTTGTAGAGTCCCAGATTGGACATGACCGTAGTCACAATCTTGTTGGTCTCCAGCTGCCCCTTCTCCTTCATATAGGTACCGCATACATACAGGATCAGATCGCCATCAATCACCTTGCCGGTCTCATCGACAGCGATACAGCGATCCGCATCACCATCATAGGCAAAGCCCACATCCAGCTGATGTTCCAGCACATACTGCTGCAGATGCTCGATATGCGTGGAACCGCAGTCACGGTTGATATTGGTACCATCGGGCTGATTATTGATCACATAGGTCTTAGCCCCCAGTGCATCGAACACGCTCTTGGCGATCGTGAATGCACTGCCGTTGGAGCAGTCCAGACCGACTCTCTTATTCTTGAAGGAACGAGTCGCAAGCGTGATCAGATAACCGATATAACGGTTACGTCCGGCAGAGTAGTCCGTCGTGCATCCGATATTCTCGCGCTTCGCCAGAGGGGCCTCGGGCATCTTACCGTCCAGATATCTCTCGATCTCCTCGATGACAGCCTCCTCCATCTTCTCTCCGCGGCCGTTCAGGATCTTAATTCCGTTATCATAGTAGGGATTATGACTGGCGGAGATCATGATACCGCAGTCAAAGTCCTCCTCTGTACGAACCACATAGGCAACGGAGGGCGTCGTCGTTACATGCAGAAGATAGACGTCCGCACCAGAAGCCGTCAGTCCGGCAGACAGCGCATCCTCGAACATATAGCTGCTTCTTCTGGTATCCTTACCGATTGCCACCTTACATTTATGATCTCTTCCGTAGTACCATCCAAGGAATCTGCCGATCTTGAAGGCATGCTCCACGGTCAGACCCACATTGGCTTCTCCGCGGAAGCCGTCTGTTCCAAAATACTTACCCATAATGTTAAAATGCTCCTTTCCATTCAGCATCACACACTCATTCATCAATATAGCACAATTTTCTTAGGTCTACAATGTGAAAATGCCCTGCCGGCCGAAGCGGGCAGAGCATCTCAGGTGCTTCCGATTCCGGAATGCATCAGTAATCAACGTCACTGCAAAGTTCTATGAGGGCGTCCCGCATCTCCACGGGAAGATCTTCCAGATTCAGGTAAAAGCTGGCATTCCAATAATAGGACGTGTCCCCTTCAGGATCCGTGTAATGATCGATCTGTGCATAGATCTCCGCTGTCTGATCCACATCCTGCGGCAGGATGAAGTCAAGCTCGATCGTAAGCTGCATATATTCCCCGTTAACCGAGACACTGCCGGTCTTCTCCTGCTCCTCCAGCACTTCCACCAACAGATCGATATTCTCCGGATCCGCCATATGCAGCAGGTTCCCGGAAGAGGAAGACACATTGGCTTCATCCTTCGGATGATAAATGGTATACCAGAATTCCGTCATATTGATCGTCATCCGATCTTCATACTTCTCTGTATTCTCCATCATCTGTCTCAATATTCTCTCTGTAGTTTCCATCTCGGTCTTCGTCTCCGCCTGACAAGCATCCAGATAGATCTGTGCCGCTCCGGGGGTAAGATCAGAGATGGGGAACACCGAAGCCTGTGTCGTTCCGTTCTCCGTGTAAATCATATAGAGAGAGCAAAACTCTGTATAACCGTCATAGCTTGTCATACAGTAGCTGTACCAGGCTTCGAATCCCATGTCCTGAACGTCCTCAAGAAGAGCCTCATACATCTCACGGCAGATATCTTCATCCATGTCCACAGAGGAACTCAGACGCAGCTTCGGATCGTTCACTTCCGGCAGATTCATGAAGAGTTCCCGATACTCAGCATGATCCTTCAGCAGTGATGATATCTTCTTCACATCTGCATTGGTAAAGCGGAGCATACGTGTATACGTCCGATTGCCGCAGCGAATATTCAGCGTCTTCTCCACTGTGGATCCACTATAGTTATAGATGCCATCCAGATCATAGGTTACACCATCCTTCAGGCGGTCGGACACAAGCTGAAGCAGTTCCGGATCGTCCAGCTCGATCTCTTCGGTCCGGCTCGTCAGATATCCCTTATAGATGACATATTCATCCTCATCCCAGAAACTGACAGAGGATTCCCCCTCTATGCTGACAGAACTGATCTCCGACGCTTCCGGGGTGAAGGACAGTACCTGCCTCTGCATGCCAATCATGCCGAAGATGACCAGCAGATGCATCGCTGCCAGAATCGGAAGCCCGTTCAGGGCTCGGATCATCTGCCTCCACTTTCTTGTAGAGATCAACTCATAGAGGAAGTAGATGACAATACTGATCAGATACAGCACAAAGAAAGTGAAGAAGGTGGATGCATCATGATCTAACGACCGATTTGCCATCATATCGAATATGAGGATATCCGGAATCAGACCAAACAGGAAGGCGGGAGTCAGGCGAAAGATCAGCTGCAGACCGGAATTCACTGCTGCCTGTCCGGCCTTTTCGCTCTTTCTGCTGTGGAAGAAGAAGAGACCGATTCCCAGATAGATCCATCCCAGGATCATCGTATAGAGGCCGGCCTTCCAGGATACCAGCAGCTTAACATTCCATCCCGTGAACACACCATAGACGACACCGGTCAGCACATTCCAGCCATTGCCAAGAAAGCTCAGATAATTGCTGCCGCTGACCACCGTCAGACAGTCTCCTACCGCAAACTGAATCAAAAGCATGACCAGACGAGGACCGAACAGAAGCATACCGGTCACAACGATATTCGTCAGGATCGTTCCTGTGACGGAGACTGCCAGAGCTGCTCCGCCCATAGTCAGGATCACCGTCATAGACAGAATACAGTTCTGAATCAGAACCTGCCGGATATCGACCCGCATATAGTGGCGAAAGATACTATGCATCAGGACACTGAAGACGCTGCTTCCCCACTGAAGGATCATGCACCAGGCAAGGATGGCTGCCATATAGCTTACATAGAGGCAGACTCTGGTCTGGGGGATCGCATGATAGAAGTCCGAGGCACTGCGCCTGGTCAGGAACCGAAAGAGTTCAATCACCATAAAAGGAGCAGCGGCAATCAACAGATAGGCACCCGGATTGATCCCCAACATGTCCAGATCTCCGATGAATCCTTCATTGTTCAGGAACCTGCCTACAGGAATCAGCACACACTCCATGCCAAGAAAGAGCAGCAGTAGCAAAGACGGCAGCCGCAGTTCCCGCATCCCCTCAAGAAAGAGGTTCTTATCAAAGATCTTACGCTTCATGTGCTTCCGCCTCCTTATCCTGAACGTCATAGCTGCTCAGATCAAAATGATATCCCAGAGCCTCCAGCTCATAGGTGAATACCTCCTCCAGAGTCAGAGGAAGCACATCCAGAAGCAGAGGCCGCAGATCCTTCAGTTCCTCCACGACGATCGACCTCTCTCCGCGGATGATCAGAGTCGATACGGAACCTCGCTTCTCAAAGTGAAGATACTCGATTCCCCGGAAGAGCTGTTCGCTGTACTCCTCACGGAAGGCGATCTGTACCTTGAACAGAGAGGTCTTCAGGTTCTGTACATCGTTCTCCAGCACCAGTCCTCCCTCATGCAGTAAAGCCAACTGATCACAGGTATCCTCCAATTCACGAAGAGAGTGGGATGTGATGATAGCCGTCGCCTTATCCTCCAGCACATCCTTACAGATCAGCGTCTTCACCAGATTCCTCATCACAGGATCCAATCCATCGAAGGTCTCGTCGAAGAACATATACTTAGGGCGGCAGGACAGGGCCAGGATGATGGCAGCCTGCCGCTTCATTCCCTTAGAGAAGGCCGCGATCGCACGATTGGTCTTCAGCCCAAAGGTCTTCGTCAGGTAATCGTATCTCTCCTGATCGAATCTCGGATAGATCGAGCGGTACATCTGTGCCATACGGTCCATCGTCGCATTGCGAAGAAAGAAGAGTTCGTCCGGAACAAAAGCGATCTCTGCCTGAATCTTCGGATTCTCATATACTGCCTCCCCATCGATCAGGATCTCCCCCTCATCGGGCCGATAGACCCCGGTCAGGAGCCGCAAAAAGGTCGACTTGCCGGCACCGTTGGAGCCGACCATACCATAGATACATCCCTCCGGAATCCTGCAGTGCATCCCGTCCAGAGCCGTAAAGTCATCGAATGTCTTGGTCAGATTCTTTACCTGAATCATCGTCTGCACCTCCTCTCTGATAGGCATCCTCCACACAGTCCATCACCAGTTTCTTATCTACCCCCGCCAGCGCAAGCTCTCTCACCTGCCTGCGGAATTCTCCCATATTCTCCATCTTTCTCTCTCCGATCTTCTTCCGCGCATCTACACTTACGAAGCAGCCCCTGCCGGGAACCGAATAGACCACGCCCCGGTGGTCCAGTTCCGAGTAAGCTTTCTGTATCGTATTGGGATTCACAGCCAGCGATACCGACAGGCTCCGCACGGAAGGTACCTGCTCTTCCGCCTTCAGGATGCCCATCAGCACGTATCGCTCAACCTGATCCACCAACTGTTCATATACCGGCCGCCGGCTCATCACATCGATCTGAAACATCCGCACTCCTTTCTGACATATTTCGTCTCGGGTGTACTATCTGAACTAGTACACTTATATGATAACAAGACAGAGCCTCCTATACAAGAGTGCAAATATTTAAGCTTTTATGAAGAAATTCTGAAGACACAGAAGAAGTCCGGGAGCAAGGCACAAGCTCTGTGCATTTCCCGAACTTCCTGTAAGATTTATCATCTTCTTATCTTAGTTGACCGGTGCAACCTTCGCGAACTCATACCCCCGGTCTCTGGCCTCGTCGATAAAGTCACTGAGGATCTGTGTGTTGGTGGAGGATACCGCATGGAGCAGATAGATGGCTCCGGGATGCAGATAGCTTACACAGCGGTCCAGCGCTTCATCCGGATCCATCTGATCATCCGTATCATAGTCATGATATGCGAAGGACCAGAAGACGCTGGTGTACCCCATCTGCTCAAGCAGGGCGACCGACTGAGGGCTGGCGACTCCCTCCGGAAAGCGGAAGAGACGCATCTGATAGCCAAAGGTATCATAGACCAGATCGTTCAGAAGCTTGATATCCTCATACTCCTCCTGCGCCCCAAGCTGCGGCATACCGCCGGACGGATGCGCACAGGTATGATTGCCGATCGTATGTCCCTCATCGATCATCCTCTGAATCAGATCCGGATTCTCGTCATAGAACTGCTTGGTGATGAAGAAGACGACCTTCACGCCCTTCTCCTTCAGGGTATCCAGGATCTGCGGCGTATATCCATTCTCATAGCCCTCATCCATCGTCAGATAGATCAGCTTCTCTTCCGTATCGATGTGCGTCAGACCGGAATACTCCTGATACATATTGTCATACCAGTAGATGCCGTTGGGGCGGTTCAGAGAATCACGATCACTGTTATTGAAACCGTAATCCACGCTGTCATTGCTGAGCTCTGAGAGTGCATCAAAGTCCACATTCGTCACATCCATGCGTTCACTGTAGTCGATGGATGCCTCCTCTGTCTCCTCCTCTGTGGCCTCCTCTGTCTCAGGTGCCTCCGGGAAGGTCAGCAGAGAACTGCCCGCCTGACCGGAATCAGCGGAATTCTCCTGCGCAGGCTCTGCCTCTTCAGCCGCAGCTTCGGTTACCACACCTTCTGTCTCCTGCGCTGACGTCTCTTCCCCGGAAATGCTCTCGCCGGCACATCCGGACACGGCCATCGCAAGGGCCAGAAGAATTCCCAGGATTCTGCCCCTCTTCTTTCTTTGATCTATATTCATGGAATCGATCATCTCCTTTCTTCGTACTGTGAGTTGATTATATCATAAGAAGAAGGAGCCGAAAAGAGCCTACCGCCACTCCCCTCCCTGCCTTGATTTTTCACTTTATTCGTATTAGAATAAAGTGATTAATTATGCAATCAATACTACCCATGAGGAGATATATCTATGAAAACTATTCTGGATCTGATTTCGGATGAGCTGAAGCCCGCCTTTGAAGCCTGCGGATATGATACATCCCTGGCGAAGGTCGTTGTCTCCAACCGCCCGGATCTCTGCGAGTATCAGTGTAATGGTGCCATGGCCGGTGCCAAGCTCTATCACAAGGCACCCTTCCAGATTGCCGATGCTGTCGTTGCCGCTCTTGGCAATAGCCCTCTGTTTGAGAAGATCGAAGTGGTTCGCCCCGGCTTCATCAACATGACCCTGACCTGCGACTTCATTGCCTGGTACCTGTGTCAGGCAGCAGCTGACGCTTCCCTCGGCGTTGACCGATATGGTCAGGGCAAGACCGTCCTGATCGACTACGGCGGACCCAATGTAGCGAAGCCCCTGCATGTCGGTCATCTGCGTGCGGCGATCATCGGTGAGAGCCTGAAGCGCATGTACCGCTACACCGGCCATACCGTAATCGGCGATGTTCATCTGGGCGACTGGGGTCTGCAGATGGGTCTGATCATCGAGGAGACCCATGTACGTCATCCCGAGCTTCCCTACTTCGATCCCGACTATACCGGAGAGTACCCCTCGGAACCTCCCTTCACGATCTCCGACCTGGAAGAGATCTATCCCTTCGCAAGCAAGAAGTCCAAGGAGGATGAGGTCTTCGCCAAGGCTGCTCATGACGCCACGGTGAAGCTGCAGCAGGGTCACCCCGGCTACCGTGCTCTCTTCCGCCATATTCTCGCTGTATCCATCGTCGACCTGAAGAAGAACTATGCGAGACTCAATGTAGATTTCGATATCTGGAAGGGGGAGAGCGATGCACAGCCCTATATCCCCGATATGATTCAGAACCTGAAGGATCAGGGGCTCCTGCATGAGAGCCAGGGTGCCATGGTCGTTGATGTTCAGGAAGAGACCGACACCAAGGAAGTTCCCCCCTGCATCATTCAGAAGTCCGATGGGGCCTCCCTCTATGCAACCACCGATCTGGCTACCCTCGTGGAACGTGAGAAGCTCTATCACCCCGATGAAGTCATCTACGTTGTAGACAAGCGCCAGGAGATGCACTTCACGCAGGTATTCCGCACCGCCAAGAAGTCCGGCATCGTACGTCCTGAGACCAAGCTGACCTTCCTCGGCTTCGGTACGATGAACGGCAAGGACGGCAAGCCCTTCAAGACCAGAGAGGGCGGCGTTATGCGTCTGGAGCACCTGATTACCGATATCAATGATGCCGTATTCAACCGAATCATGGAGAACCGCACGGTCTCCGAAGACGAAGCCCGCAGCATCTCCGAGATCGTAGGTCTGGCAGCCCTGAAGTACGGTGACCTGTCCAACCAGGCAACCAAGAACTATGTCTTCGATGTGGATCGCTTCATCTCCTTCGAGGGCAATACCGGTCCCTATATTCTGTACACCATGGTACGTATCAAGTCGATTCTGGCCAAGTACCAGGAAGCTAAGAACGTAACTGAACTTCCCACGGAGATCCGCGGCGCTGTGAATGCTTCCGAGAAGGCCCTGCACCTGCAGCTTGCCAAGGTGAACGAAGTGATTGCCGGCAGCTGCGCGGATATCGCCCCTCACAGACTCTGCCAGTATATCTATGAGGTATCCGATGTCTTCAACAGCTTCTATCATGACAACCGGATCCTCGGTGAAGAGGATGCCGCCAAGCAGGCCGGCTGGATCGCCCTCCTTGGCATGACGCTGAAGGTTCTTGCCACCTGTATTGATCTGCTGGGATTCGACGCTCCCGAGAAGATGTAAGACTAACCAACCAGTCAACGGGGGATGCCCAAGGTTCGGGCATCCCCCGTTTTTCCTACAATTTGCAGGTATCTTCTTACACAAAGCATAAATATCTGCTGATTGTCCTTGTGATTCTGAACATCTTCTCCTATAATCAGTAGTAATCACATGAGATAGGATGGTACTCTATGAATCTGTCAGCCAAGCTCGTCATCTATCAACTGCAGAAGTACTTCACTGTGGATCTCCCCGCGCATCTGACCACCGAGCCCAATCTCGGATATCCGGTCATCTACAATAAGGACCGCAACCTTCGAAGCGGTCTCATCTACGTAACCGACGATGCCTCTCTGATTCCCAGTGTCCACACACTTAAGGATATCCTCTATATTATTGTGGATGACTGCTCTGACTTCTCCCTGATGCGCTATACCAACGTATGCCGCATCCGCCAGGATGCGAGCACTGCCTGGGTCCTTCAGGTCCTGCAGGAGATCTTCCAGATCTATAATGATTGGCAGGCAGACCTCTTCCATCAGATGCTGGATACACCGTCGGTACAGAATCTTCTGGAGGTATCCGGGCGTGCCATCGACAATCCGATGGTAGTCTTCAGCATGGACTTTCACTGTATCGGCGGTCTCCGCCCTCCCTTTGAGGATCTATTGAATACGACGCTCGGCAACACCGACGAGAGCATGCTGATCACGAATGCCCTGAAGACTGACCCCAACTACCAGAAAGCAGTGGAAGAAGACAGCTGCTTCTTCTTCCCCGGCAATGAGTATGCCACTCCCTGCCTCTGCCGCAATATTCGGATTCACGGAAGAACGGAATACCGCCTGATGATTCATCCTGGGAGCATGCCCATCGATGACACCATCGAATTCCTGGTGGACTTTCTGGCGCGCTGCATTATGCAGAGCCTGATCATCGCCCCGCAGCAATCGCTGACCGGTCCCCTGACCCTGCAGTCGATCTTCCATACACTGATGACTGACTCCAAGGCAGACTATGTAGAGATCTCCCAGAGTCTGACCGCCGTCGGATGGCAGGTCTCCCACTCCTATCAGTGTGTCCTGCTGACGACAACGACCACCGACCTGAAGTTCCAGACGATTCGCTCGATCTGCGGCTACCTGGAGAATAATATTCCCCGCTCCTGTGCAATCGAACACCACGGCAATGTTGTTCTGTTCATCAACCTGACGCTCTGCCCGCTCAGTTCTGAAGACATTCACCAGCGCCTCGCTTACTATATCCGAGAGAGTATGCTGAAGGCCGGGTTCAGCCGCATCATGATGGGACACTTCAACTTCTATCGCCAGTACCAGCAGGCGAAGATCACGCTGGATATGGGAACCCATCTCCACCCGGACTTCTGGCTGCATGACTTCAATGCCGTTGCTCTGCCCTACCTGGGCAATCAGATGACGCGGAAGCTCCCCTACTATATGATAGCTCACGACCGCCTGCTTCAGCTGAAGAATATGCAGAGCAACGGAGAATCCCGGCTCTATGACACCCTCCGCTGCTACCTGCAGAATAATCAGAATGCGACCAGAACTTCCCAGATCCTGCATATCCACCGAAGTACCCTGCTCTATCGTCTGGAGCAGATTCAGAAGTTCTTCAACTCCTCACTGACCAACTATGAAGAGATCCTGTATCTGCTGATCTCCTTCTACCTCATTGATACCGAGAGTGAGGACTCCGGAAAAAAGACCACAAACTAAAAAAACGGAAAGTGCCCTCCATCGTGCACTTTCCGTTTTCTTTACATCTCTTCATTCAGCTTGGCAAGCTTCACAGCCTGATCCTCTGCGATCAGAGAATCCAGGATCTCATCGAGATCACCGTCCATGATGGAATCAATTTTATAGAGTGTCAGCTTGATTCTATGTTCGGTCACGCGACCCTGGGGGAAGTTGTAGGTACGAATCTTCTCCGAGCGGTCTCCGGTACCGATCTGGCTTCTTCTCAGATCTGCCTCCTCATTCTGGCGGCGCGCCAGTTCCAGATCATACAGCTTGGAACGCAGCAGGCGGAAGGCCTTCTCCTTGTTCTGCAGCTGAGACTTCTCGGTCTGGCTGTAGATGACGATACCCGTAGGATTATGTGTCAGACGAACCGCCGAGTCTGTGGTATTGACGCACTGACCACCGTTACCGGAAGCACGCATAACATCGATGCGGATATCCTTCTCATCAATCACAATATCGAATTCTTCTGCCTCAGGCATGATAGCAACCGAAGCGGTAGAGGTATGAATACGTCCGCCGGACTCTGTCTCAGGCACACGCTGCACACGGTGAACACCGCTCTCATACTTCAGACGAGAGTAGGCGCCCTGACCATTGATCATGAATTCGACTTCCTTCATACCGCCGATTCCGGTCTCGCTGACATTGATCATCTCCACCTTCCAACGGCGCTTCTCTGCGTAATGGCAGTACATACGATAGAGCTCTGCAGCAAAGAGAGCTGCCTCATCACCGCCGGCACCCGCACGAATCTCTACGATAACATTCTTGTCATCGTTGGGGTCCTTGGGCAGCAGCAGGATCTTCATCTGCTCCTCCAGCTTGTCGATGCGATCCTTCGCGTCATTCAGCTCTTCCTTCGCAAGCTCACGCATCTCCTCATCGCTCTCTTCCTCGAGCATAAGCAGACTGTCTTCCACATCCTGCTTCGCCTGCTTGTAAGCCAGATAAGCATCCACCAGAGGCTGCAGATCGGCCTGCTCCTTCATCAGGCGACGGAAACGGTTCTGGTCCATCGCAACATCGGGACTGCTGAGCTCTGCCTGCAGTTCTTCATAACGAATCAAAAGATCATCTAATTTATCAAACATTTCCATTCTCCTGTTACGACCCGGTCATGACCGGTATCGTCCTTCTCAATTCTTACAGCGGTGTAGCCTGCCTCGAGCAAAAGCCTGCGGACATCCGCCCCCTGCTCACAGCCGATCTCCAGGAAGATACTGCCTCCCTCTCTGAGATGATTCCGGCTATCCTCCGCCAATCTCCTGTAAAAGTACAACCCATCCGCGTGTCCATCCAGCGCCAGCAGAGGATCATGTTCACGCACTTCCGGCATCAGCTCCGGAATCTCATCGGTGGGTATATAAGGAGGGTTCGATACGATCACATCGAACACCTCATCTTCAAGCGCGGCAAACAGGTCCGAAGATACGTACCGAATCCGGCATCCGTTCCGCTCTGCATTCTTCCCTGCAGCAAGAAGCGCCGGCTCTGAGATATCTGCCGCTGTCACCTCTTCCCAGGAACCAAGCTTCGCCAGACTGACAGCGATACAGCCCGAACCGGTACACATATCAAGAAGCCTTGCCTGTTGAGGAATCTCCCCCCGCTCCTGCGCAGCCAGAACCAGCTCGACCAGCTTCTCGGTATCCTGCCGGGGAATCAGTACATTCTCATTCACATAGAAGGGAAGTCCCATAAAGTACGCCTCACCCAGCAAGTGCTGCAGCGGAATTCGCTCACATCTTCGCTCTGCGATCTGCAGATAGGCTTCGCGCTCTTCCTCGGGCATCTCCTCTCCCTGGTCCATAAAGTACCGGGCACGGCTCATTCCCGTAACGTGTTCCATCAGATACCAGGCATCTAACGAGGCATCCGGAACACCGGCCTGCATAAGCATCTGAACGGCTTTCTGCAGCATCTGCCTGTAGGTCAGCCTCATTCTGCCGCTCCTCCCTGTGCCGTATCCTCGAAGTGCATCCCGAAGTTCTCCGTCAGATAAGCTCTCCAGTCGAAGACCTGCTCGGTCGCCTGAATCGCCACTTCGATCATATCATCCGTGGGCTCTGCCGTCGTCAGTCCCTGCAGCCAGAGTCCCGGACGGCTGACCGCATTGATCAGCGGACTGTCCGAATTGCCGGCCAGACGCAGCACCTCGTAGGAGATTCCTGCAATCACAGGGATGAAGACAATACGGCTCAGCATGCGCAGAACTACATTGTCCATCTGCAGAAACATGAATACGAAGATGGAGATCAGCATCACAAACAGCATGAAGCTGGTACCGCAGCGCTTATGCTCCTTGGAACTGATGCGTACATTCTCAACTGTCAGCGGAAGCCCATGCTCCACGCAGTTGATGCACTTATGCTCCGCGCCATGATACATATAAGTCCTCTTGATGTCCTCCATCAGGGAGATGGCCCATACGTAAGCAATGAAGATCGCGACACGCAGGATGCCCTCCAGGATCGAGATCAGGAGATGGGACTCCGTGAAGCGCTCCATCAGACGCGCGCAGAACATCGGGAACAGCATGAAGATCACTACAGCAAGGACCACGGAGATCGCTACCGTTCCGCCGGTGAAGAGCTTCTCCAGCGTCTCCTCAGAAAGATGCTTCTCCAGGAATCCCTCCTTGTGCTCTTCCTCTTCTTCTTCATAAAAGGAACTCGAGTAAGTCAGGGTCTGCATCCCCAGGATCAGAGAGTCGATCAGATTAAATGCTCCCCGGATGAAGGGCTTCTTCATCCATGCATGCCCGGATACGATTCCCTTATACTCGTCCTTCTTCACGGCAATGGTACCGTCCGGCTTGCGCACGGCAACGGCATACCAATCGCCATTCTTCATCATGATACCTTCCAGGACCGCCTGGCCGCCAATACCGGATGACTTCATCCCCGGATCCTCCAATTCCTGTATAACGCAAAAAGGCTGAGATCCATGTCCCCACGAATCTCAACCTTTTTACGATCTGCCAATAACTTACTTAAGGCCGTACTTACGATTGAATGCATCGATACGTCCGCGAGCAGTCGTAGCCTTCTGCTGGCCAGTATAGTATGGATGACACTTGGAGCAGATCTCTACGTGAATCTCAGGCTTGGTGGAACCGGTAACGAACTCATTACCGCAGTTACAGGTAACCTTTGCCTGATAGTACTTGGGTTGAATATTCTCCTGCATGACTTTCACCTCTCTATAATATTTGATGGGCGGAGCAGCAGCCCTGCCCCTTATGCCAATGCTAACAAACAGCAGGAATTAGTATAGCAAATCCCCCCTGAAAATGCAAGCATCTGTCAAAAAAAATTTAAACTTTTTATTGGTCTTTTGCTTAGAAGCGCATCGTCTTCACCATGGCTACGAACTCCCGATTGGACTTCGTATGAGAGAATATATTCAGGACCTGCTCCACTGCCTCATCCTTCTTCATGCCATTCAGGCCTCTGCGGATACGATCAACGGCCTCCCGCTCTTCCTCGGTCAACAGCAGGTCGTCTCTCCTGGTGCCGGACTTCTGAATGTCAATGGCCGGGAAGATCCGGCGTTCGGAGAGCTTACGGTCCAGCACGACCTCCATGTTGCCGGTTCCCTTGAATTCCTCGAAGACCACATCATCCATACGACTTCCGGTATCTACCAGGGCCGTTGCGAGGATCGTCAGGCTGCCGCCCTCGCGAATGTTGCGGGCCGCACCGAAGAACTTCTTCGGCATATGGAGCGCCGCCGGGTCCAGTCCGCCGGACAAGGTCTTGCCGCTGGAGGGTACAGTGAGATTATAGGCTCTCGCCAGACGCGTGATACTGTCCAGAAGAATGATGACGTCATTGCCATGCTCCACGAGACGCTTCGCGCGTCCCAGAACCATCTCCGATACCCTCTTATGGTGATCCGGCAGCTCATCGAAAGTCGAGTAGATGACTTCCACATTCGGTCCCTCGATGGATTCCCGAATGTCGGTCACCTCCTCCGGTCTCTCATCGATCAGAAGAATGATCAGATGCATCTCCGGATGGTTGGTCTTGACCGCGCGGGCGATCTCCTTCATCAGCGTCGTCTTACCGGCCTTAGGAGGCGATACGATCATGCCTCGCTGTCCCTTACCCACCGGGCTTAAGAGATCTACGATCCGCATCGCCCGGGAACTTCCGCTGCACTCTAAGTGCAGACGCTCATCCGGGAAGATCGGCGTCAGATCTTCGAAGTTCCTGCGCTGCTGCGCCACAGAGGGATGTTCACCATTGACCTCCGATACATAAAGGAGCGCAGCAAACTTCTCCGTACCGGTCTTCACGCGAATGGACCCCCGGACGATATCTCCGGTCTTCATATTGAAGCGGCGAATCTGTGAAGGCGACACATAGATATCATCCTCTCCCGGCAGATAATTGGCGCTTCGGATGAAGCCGTAGCCCTCCGCCATCACCTCCAGGATTCCATAGGCGGACTCCCCGCTGTCCAGACTGCGCATATCATCGATAGCCATACCATCATTGCCCGTACCAGTATTCCAGCCGTCCATGTAGACCAGCTCTCTGCCATCCTGATCATAACGCTTCTGAGTCTGGTTCTCCGCCTGGTTCCGACGCTCTGTATTCTCACTTTCACGATTGTAGCGGTTCTCTGTATTCTCTCCGTCACGATTATTATAACGGCGATTGTTATTCTCAGAGTCCCGGTTATTATAACGGCGCTCCGCATTCTCGCTGTCACGGTTATTGTAACGGCGGCTGCCGCCCTCGCTGTCCCGATTATTGTAACGGCGGCTGCCGCCCTCACTATCCCGGTTGTTATAACGGCGGTCCGCATTCTCGCTGTCACGATTACTATTGCGGCGGTCTGTATTCTCACTGTCCCGGTTACTATAACGGCGAGTGCCATTCTCATTGTCCCGGTTCATATAGCGGCGGTTATTATTCTCCCGGTCCTGATTATAACGGCCCTCTGCCGAACGATTACGGCGATTGCGGTTCTCCTCCGGTGAACTGCTGCGGCGATCGCTGCTCTCCTCCGGTGAACTGCTGCGGCGATTGCTGCTCTCCTCCGGTGAACTGCTGCGGCGATTGCTGCTCTCCTCCGGTGAACTGCTGATTCGGCTGCCGGGTTCCTCTTCCGGCGAAGGCATGTCATTCTTAGCGCCCTCTTCCGCCTGCGGAGCGCTCTCACCACTCAACAACTCTGCCAGCTGGTGCTTCCTCAGCCCACTGATTCCTTTGATTCCACGCTCCTTTGCCGCTTCCCTCAATTCTGCCAGCGATTTATCATTCCACTGTTCCTGCATTCATTCCTCCATGGATTCCAAGTATGCAAGCATACTCCTGCTGTGTGTATTATTCAAATGTTGTCTTCTGTTTTGATATTGTCCGGATTCTCTGTGATGTGTAAACGAAATAATATAAGAAGTGATCCTTGAAATCTAAACATAGATATACCGGCAAATGCTCATTCCGCCATCTGCTACCGGCTATTATAAGATAGCTCTTCCCAAATAGCAACTTCTTCTTTTGCTCCAGTTTCTCTCTTCGTGTATAGAAGTATTCTTACCCTCTTGATTTCACCTTTGGAAATTGCTATGATTATTTTGTATGTGCATTGATCATCTATGCATAATATAAGAATAATTATAGATTCGAGGAATGAACCATGACTTTAGATGAGAAAGCTCTGGAACTGCATGCCCAGTGGAAGGGCAAGCTGAACACAACCGCCAAGATGCGTGTGGATTCCCGTGAGGCTATGTCCATTGCCTATACCCCCGGCGTAGCTGCTCCCTGCAGAGAGATCGCCAAGGACCCTGAACTGGTCTACACCTATACCGGCAAGCAGAATACCATCGCCGTAGTATCTGATGGCAGCGCAGTTCTCGGTTTGGGCAATATCGGCGCCAAGGCAGCCATCCCCGTAATGGAGGGCAAGTGTGTGCTCTTCAAGGAATTCGGCGGCGTGAATGCATTTCCAATCTGCCTCGATACACAGGATGTTGACGAGATCGTAGAGACGGTCGTTCGCATCGCTCCCGTATTCGGCGGCATCAATCTGGAGGACATCTCCGCTCCTCGCTGCTTCGAGATTGAGGAGAAGCTGAAGCAGCGCCTCGATATCCCCGTATTCCACGACGACCAGCACGGAACCGCCATCGTTGTTCTGGCAGGTATCATCAACTCTCTGCGCGTGGTAGGCAAGAAGAAGGAAGATTGTAAGGTTGTTATTAATGGTGCAGGCTCCGCCGGTGTAGCTATCACCAAGCTTCTGCTTCGCTACGGATTCCCCAACATCATCATGTGTGATAAGGTCGGTATCCTGAAGAAGGGCATGGAAGGCCTGAACTGGATGCAGGAATCTATGATGGAAGTCACCAACAAGGAAGGCTTAAGCGGTACTCTGGCTGACGCTATGAAGGGTGCTGACATCTTCGTTGGTGTATCCGCTCCCGGCATCGTTACCCCCGAGATGGTATCTACCATGAATAAGGATGCAATTCTCTTCGCTATGGCGAACCCTGTTCCCGAGATCATGCCCGACCTTGCGAAGAAGGGCGGCGCACGCATCATCGGCACCGGCCGTTCCGACTTCCCCAACCAGGTGAACAATGTTGTCATCTTCCCCGGCATCTTCCGCGGTGCACTGGAAGGAAGAGCTGCAGGCATCACCGAGGATATGAAGCTTGCCGCTGCGAATGCTATCGCCGATCTGGTTCCCGCTGAGAAGCTGTGTGATGATTTTATCCTTCCCGAAGCCTTCGATCCTCAGGTATCTGAGCTGGTTGCTGCCGCTGTCAAGAAGTATATTTAAGTAATGGAGTAAGCTATGCTGTCTGAACCTCTGACCCTATACAAGCTGATGATCCTTCATATGCTCAAGCAGGTGAAGTTCCCGCTCTCGAACTCTCAGATTGCAGAGTTCTTTCTGGAGAAGGAATATACGAACTACTTCACCCTGCAGCAAGCCATCAGCGAACTGCTGGAAGCGCACCTGATCAAGCAGGAGACGATCCGGAACTCTTCCCGCTACGAGATCACAAGAGAGGGTGAGGAGACTCTGGTCTTCTTCGGCAGCACAGTTTCCGAGGCGATTATCGATGACATCAGCACCTTCCTCCGGGAGAACAAGATTCGCCTGCGCAATGAAGTCGGCATCGTAGCCGACTACTATAAGTCGAATACTTCTGACTACATCGCTCAGTGCGAGGTCAGAGAAGGAAAGAGTACGCTCATTTCGCTCTCCATCTCAGTTCCCACCAAGGAACAGGCTGAACTGGTCTGCGACAACTGGAAGGATGCCAACCAGGACATCTATGCATTCGTGATGCAGGAATTGCTGAAGAGCCGATAAGACATAGTGAATG